>Ga0187887_10000172_pt1 | contig 66704 bp, 65 predicted proteins | sample June2016WEW_7_10_FD_132977 | JGI IMG/M metagenome (GOLD analysis project Ga0187887, IMG submission 132977) | Peatland microbial communities from SPRUCE experiment site at the Marcell Experimental Forest, Minnesota, USA - June2016WEW_7_10 | ecosystem: Environmental > Terrestrial > Soil >... | reverse complement strand
CAGTCGTCCTTGTTGCCTTCCTCGAGCACCGTCTCGAGACAACCGAGGCCAAGCGCCATCGAGACCACGCCCAGCCAATCACCTCGGGCCAGCAGATGCAGCTGGCGCGGGGCAGGCTCGAGCGCATACCAGAGCATGGCGATCATCACCACGCCCGGCGGCAGGCTCAAAAAGAAGATCGACTGCCAACCGAAATTATCGCTGAAATAGCCGCCGAGCGCGGGTCCGATCGACGGTGCGAAGACCACCGAGACCGAGTAGATCGCAAGGCCGATCGCGTGCTTGGAGCGCGGCAACTTGGTCATGATGATGGTGAAGGCGAGCGGTATGAGTACCCCGCCCGCAAATCCCTGCGCCGCTCGAATCGCGATCATCTGGCCCAAGTTCTCGGCGAACGCGCAGGCGGCGGTCAATCCCAAGAAGAGGGCGGTGCTGGTCAGTAAATAGGCGCGCAGCGAGAATACGCTCGCGAGCCACCCGCTCAACGGGATGACGATGATCTCGGCAATGAGATAGCTCGTGGTAATCCAGCCGCCGTCGTCGATGCCGGCGCCGATGCCGCCCTGGATATCGGCCAAGGACGCGCCCACCACCTGGATGTTGAGAATGGCCAGGAACGCGCCCAACGTCGAGCCGACCACCGCCACCCAGGTCTTGAATGAAACCTGATCTGTGGCGCCGGCCGCCGAATCTGCGGAAGCGCCATTTGGCAGTGCCCGGGGCGCAGCCGGCAACGCGGGGACCTGAGGCAAGGCGGGTGCATCAGTCGAGGTGGCGGACATGGGACTCTCGGTGATCAACGCGCTTCGGCGAACGCCAACTCGCAGCCTGAAGCCATGGTCGAGCGTGCAGCGGGCCGGGTATCGATGGACGCTTCGACCGACATGCCGGGGCGAAGCCTCCCGATCAGCGGATCGTGCGAGTCCAGACGAATCCTCACCGGAATGCGTTGTACGATCTTGGTAAAGTTCCCCGTCGCATTGTCCGGCGGCAGCAGGCTGAATTCGAGTCCGCTGGCCGGCGCCAGACTCTCGACACACGCCTGCAAGTGAACACCGGGGAACGTATCCACCCGCAGCCGCACCGGCTCAGCGGCGCGCACATGCGTAAGCTGGGTCTCCTTGAAGTTGGCCGTCACATACACATCGTGCAACGGGACCAGGGCCATCAGCTGCGTTCCCGCCTGGGCGTATTGACCGACACGGATCGTTCGCGCAGCCACGACGCCGTCAATGGGCGCCACGATCGTCGTGTAGCCGAGCTCGAGAGCCGCTCGGCGTTCGATGGCCTGCGAGCGTTCACGCAAAGCCTGCGCCTGAATGATTTTCGCGTGCAGGACCAGAACCTGGCCCTGAGCGGAGGCTAAGGCTGCTCGGTCTCGCGCCAGATCGGCGGTTCGCTCGCGTGCCTGCGCATCGGCTTCCTGCGACTGTTGCTGCGAACCGAAGCCGATTCCCGCCATTTTCCGGTAACGTTCGCGGTTGATGTTGGCCAGGTCCAGTGCCGCCTGGCTTGCGGCAACGCCCGCGCGCGCGCGCGCATCGATCGCGCGTTGCTCGGCGAGCTGCGCTTGCAGGTCGCCGATCTCTGCTTCACTGGCTTGCACATCAGCGCGGGTTTGATCCCATGCGGCGCGAAAGTCCCGTTCGTCGAGGCGGGCCAGCACCTGACCGGATTTGACGGTTTGATGATCCTGGACCAGGACTTGCGCCACATAGCCCGAGACTCGGGGCGCGACCAGCGTCGAGTCGGCCTGCACATATGCATCGTTGGTCGACACGATGAAGCGTGCGTATGACCAGTAGTAGGAGCCGCCGGCTACGACCATCGCCGCCGCTGCGGGAACTGCAACCGTCAGAATCAAATGGTGCCGGAACCACCGCATGCTGTCGCGCATGTGACTTTTGGCGGTGCGCCGATACGCTTCTGCGACGGCCGCCGCAGGCCCTGTCGGAGAGAGCTCGAGAATGCTCACGTTGTATCATCCTCTGCGCCGGTGAATTTACCGGTCAGTCATGATCATGCAGAGGCGAAATTACAATCGTGCTTCGGCTTGGCGACGCCGCATTTCAAACGAAACGGGAGCGACAGTACCCCTGAATGGTCAATACACGACTTCGACCGGTGCGCTAAAGACGTAGCCCGCGCCGCGCTCGGTCAATATGAACGTAGGTTGAGCGGGATCCCGCTCGATCTTGCGCCGCAGCCGCAGCACCTGAATGTCGATTGCGCGGTCATATACCTCGTTGTCGTACACGCGGCTCGCCTCCAGCAGCTGATCGCGGGTGAGAATCCGCTCTGGCGCGGCGAGCAGCGCCGCGAGCAGGTTGAACTCACCATTCGTCAAAACGATATTCCCGCCCTTGTCGCGCCTCAGGCGGCGCGTGCGCAGGTTGAGCTCGAACTCGGCGAACCGATAGGCGCGAATTTCCCGCTGGCGCGCCGCACCCGGCGACCCGCTCTTGGTCCGCCGCAGCACGGTTCGGATCCGAGCCAAGAGTTCTCGGGGACTGAAGGGTTTGGTCAGATAATCGTCGGCACCGAGTTCGAGCCCCATGACCCGGTCCGCTTCGTCGCGCACCCCGGTCAGCATGACGATGGGTATCGATGATTTCTCGCGTAGCGAGCGGGCGATGACCATGCCGTCGTCGCCGGCAAGCCGCAAATCAAGCACGAGGAGATCAATCGCTTCATCGTTCAGAATTTTCGACATCTGCTCGCCGGTCGATGCGACGCTGACGCGCAGCCCGTTTTCCGCGAGGTACTCCTCGAGGAGTGCGCGGATCTGAGGGTCATCGTCCGTGACCAATATGTGCGAATGAACATTCTCCGGCATGTCGGTATCCTCAAGGCTTCAATGAACGGCTATTTAAAACGCGCGCTAGCGATTCGGCAAGATCGCGACGACGCAGCGGCTTGCGCACGTCTTTGCCGCATGGCGTGCCAATGTGCACGCGGTACCCTGCTGCGGCGAGCCATTCACGCAGCAAATCGCGTGTCAGGTCGTCTTCCTCGTATATCACGATCTCGGTCCAGTGCCTCATATGGGGGGTAGGCGCAGGGACGATAGTCCGCCGGGCACGTCGCCCGGTCATGTCGACTTGCCACGGAGTCGTTTCAATTGAAATTCGACGCGCATTCCGGCGTAGAGCGCAAAGATCCCGAGTACGGGCAGAGGATTCGCCATGGCCATTTCAGCCGTAATCGAGACGCATGAGGTCGCAACAGCTGCGAAATGCGTCCGCGCCATGATTCTATCCCGGCGGAACCCCGCTCAACGCTCCCCAAAGGACAATCGGACATGAATGCGATTACAAGCGAAAAGAGCAAGCTCGGATTTATCGGCGTCGGGTACATGGGCCGGCCGATCGCGCAGAGGTTGCTTGAATCCGGCTTCAGGCTGAGTGCCTACGACCGCCAGCGCCCCAAGGCGGAACAGCTGATTCCATATGGCGGCACAGTCGCGCAAAGCGTGGAAGATCTTTCCGCGACTTGCGATGTCGTGCTGTCGTGCCTTGCGAGCGATGAAGCTGTTCTGCACATCTACAAAGGAGCAGACGGCGCGATTGCCCGTGCGCGTCCCGGCTCGCTCTTCATCGACTTGAGCACCGTTAATCCGGAGACCTCCCGGGAAATCGGGAAGCTAGGCGCCGAGCGTGGAGTGCATGTCCTCGATGTGACTATGTCCGGGAGTACACCGGTCGCCGAGCAGGGGGCGCTGACCCTGTTCGGTGGCGGAGATCAAGCGTGCTTTGCCGCCGCCGACTCAATATTCAGAGTGATCGCCAGAAAGTATTTCTATCTGGGTCCGAGCGGCTCCGGAGCAACCATGAAGCTCGTGGTGAACGCTCTGTTGGGAATCGGCATGCAGGCAATTGCCGAGGCTCTGGTACTTGGAGAGAAGGCGGGTCTCGATCGTGATCGATTGCTGAGCGTTCTCTCGGAGACTGCGGTCGTCGCCCCGGCGCATGTGGGCAAGCTGGAAAGAGCGATGAATAGCGACTACAGCCCGCAATTTCCGCTACGGCTCATGAACAAAGATTTCGGTCTCATTCTAAACCTAGCGGCGGCCGTGGGTGCGCACATGCCCGCCACACGGGCGGCTTACGAGGTCAATGCAATGCAATCGGAGCAAGGAGGAGAGCAAGATTTCTCAGCGGTGATTCTGCAAATGGAAAAGCAGGCTTCTTTGGGCTCTGCAGACGAAGAGCGGACTCGCGTTGGAGGATGCATTGGGCGCGCCGGTTAGGGTTGGGATACGAGCGTTCAATCTTTACATCGGACCCGACCAGGCGTCTCATGCGATTTAAGGCACGATAGACGAGAAGGATCGCACCCGATGTGATTGCCATTCACTTCCCCGGCGATGGATTGTTTTCTGAGGACAATGTCGGGACCGGCCAACTGGCGCCTGATTGATGATCAACCGTGGCGGCGCGCCTATGTGATAGTGAAGCCGGATGGCAGCCTACGGGAGGTACGCGACCGAGCTGGAATCACCTTGAGCGGAGGCGCTCAGCGGCAACTTGGGCGGCCGTCACGAGCTTTCCATGATTGCCCCACGAGCGGCGCTCATAGTCGATAATGGCCGCTATCTCGAGGTCGGTGAGAATGCCGGCGAAAGGCGGCATGGGGCTTGCGTATAGCACTCCACCGGCCTTGGCGCCCTGTAATCCATCGAGCACCACGCGGATATGCTTTTCTGCATCGTCCTTGGTAACGACGCCGCTTCCCTTCAGGGGCGGGAAGGTGCCGGGGCGACCTTCACCATTGGCTCCGTGACAGGCTGAGCAATGGGTGGTGTACAAGCGGCGACCCTGCGCCGAATCGTAGCCCCTCTCGACGGGGTCGCCCGCTTCCCCAGAACTCTCGTCCGGAGCCGCGGCGTCTCCAACGGCACCCTCGTGCATTTGACCGACGGCGCGGGCGCCGATCGATGTCCCGAACGCGAGAATTACTCCGATCGCGAGCATGTGACGAACATTGTCGAACATGATTCTCCTTCGTTTAGCAGGTGGCTTTGCCTCGTCGAGGACACGATATTCTTGCCAGGCGGAGTTTCGATTTCAGTCATGTTTCCGACGAAATCCGCCGCCGCCCCCGGGCGTTCGCAGTAAATCGATTTAAGACTTCTGAATCGAAATCCTAAAGGAGGGGATTAGTTGCCTGACGCGAGAATTGCGAAGTTAACTGGCCGTAAAATAACCTAAGCGATTGATTTTAATGGCTCCCCGAGACGGAACCGAAATCACGCAGGGAACACCGGCAACTTATGGGTTTTCTGATGTGCCAACCAGCCCGATCGCCGCTCATTTCCGCTGTGGCTTGTCCATGACCTGGGTGATGTAGTCGTAGACCTCACGCGCCTCCTCAGCGGAGATCGTGCTCTGTGCGAACGGCGGCATGGGTCCGTCTACGCCGCCCGGCAGTTTCGGTTCGCGGATGAACGTGAGAAAATCCTCGAACTTGTCGAGCTCCGGTGCATCGCGCAGCGGGAAGTGGGACATGATCGAGTTGCCGCCGTGCGCATGGCAGCCGGAGCAGTGGTTTTCGAACAGCTTCTGGCCGCTCTGGAATTGCGTGGTGCCAATCGGTGTTTTGCCTCCGTAGACAAGCTGCCCACCAAAGTATCCCAAGGAGCTGACCGTCAGGAAGCAGAGAAGATAGATCGGCACGAGCCGTTTCACGCGCGTCGGATCGCGGTGCCCGAGCCAGGCTCCAACTACGAGGAGAACGCCCAGGATGCCGGCCAGACCGACTTTCATCTTGATCGCGAAAAGCCAGGCGCCGCCGTAGTACCGCTGCCAGTCCATGACGCCGAATGTTACGGTCGGCACCCAGAAAATTAGAGCGAGTACCAGCGCGTAGTAGGCGGCCCGCGACATCGAAGCACGGGAGAACACGAGTCCCGCCCCGCCGATGAATAGTGATCCGACGATGAGTCCGATCGGCATGTGAACCATGGCCGGGTGGATCGGGTGCAGGTAGCCGATCTTGTCCAGGAAGTCGTAAAAGCTGTTAATCATCTAAGGTCGCTGCTTGATTTTGTCGAGCAAGTGCGGTGGCCAGCACACGATGGCTTTGGCTTTTTCCGGCGCTACGCGCGCCTCATTGGGGCTTTTTGGTCGCCTGACCGCCGTCCGGCCCCGATGGAAGTTTTTCTCCAAGCGTGGATGGGGACGTTGGCGAATCGGCCACCTCAGCCGGCGCCTCTTGAAAGCGGCCTGCGGCTATCCGCAACCGGCGCACAGAGGAACCCGTCATAAGTCGACGGGAGCACCGATCGCGAAGCAGAACGAACCATACTAAACTCCACATTATCGTTGTTCGAGAACGACAAGCATCTCAGACTAGCAAACCGACCACGATCGATCGGTGCGTTGACGCACTTAGGCCAAGTGAATACGACGAGCTGCAGGCGGCCATCTATGACTTCGCCAACAGTCGCCGTGGTCTACACGACCGCGAGTTCTTAGGTAGCTGGCCTGGGAAGCTCGTCTGCGACGACTACTCCGCCTACAAGAAGAGTGTTTCGGGCGCGGCGTGATTGAGATAGCTTGCATGGCACGAGTCCGCAGATAGCTGCACGATCTGTATGCCAATTACCGTAGTGATATCGCGGAAGGGCTGAGGCTCTTCGCAGCAGTCTTTACATGATGCTCGAGAAGCGGACCTTTGCGTCGTCCAGTTCTATCGGGGACTTCCACCCATTTCGATCGCCTTGCCTTGCGAAAGCGAGGTTACATAAGCAACGAGCGAGTTGAGCTTGTCGCTGGCATAAGCCGGCGGCGTTCCACGGATGGCGCCGGCCACGCAGGACCGTACCTGATCCGACAAGGTAATGACGCTTTGGCCGTCGTCACCGGAAATGCGCGGAAAGACGGCAGCGGCGTTGGCCAAGCTCGGTATAACCACGCCGTCGGGCCGGCGGCCCGCCAGCAGGCCGCCGCCGAGGTGGCAGGACTCGCAGACGCGTCCACTACCGCCAAACTTCTCATGCGCAAAAGCGTCGGCCCCGCGCGCGATAGCTTTTTGCAGCTGCGGATCTGCAGCAGGCGCGGCTGCCCGGACGAGGAAGGCGGCGAGGGCCGCCCCAGCAATGCCGGCCACGAACAAGGACTTGGTGAATCGAAGCAGGCTCATGTTGCCTCCTGGTTGGCGCGCATTCTGCGCACCCTGGAATCTTGGAGAGTGGCAGTGTGCATTATAGCGTGTCGCTTTCCTCCGGATGGCATTCGCCGTTGAGAGACGTCTTATAAGAGCGGCTAGCATTGTTACTGTCCTCTCGGCACCAGCCTGCTTTCCAATCGTGCGTCTCGATTCGGGGGGAAGTTCGCAGACTGGATGTGAATTTCACGATACCCGGTGACGCACCAATAACCAAATCGCTTGAAAGGTGGTCTTGGGCCTGGCGTTAGCCCGACAATGGTCGTGTAGAACTCGCGCAGATCATCAAGTAAATCCCGATCAGCCACCAAATTGTAGTGATTGATTCCCGTTACCAACGGCGTGCTCCGGATGGCGATGAACACCAGAATACCAGTGTTAGGCGAACACGAGGTGCGGAGTTTCGGACATCCGCCATCTGGTGTGGTTGCTGCTTTAATGCGAGTCCATTGAGCCGAATGATTTCCAGGCGTAAGGTGCGGTAAGGCGAGCGATGCGTCGGAGGTTTCGTGTATGAGCAATGAGCTTACGGGAGGTTGCCTTTGTGGCGCAATTCGATTTAGGACCGGAACTCCAAATGTCTATCCCACCTTGTGTCACTGCACATCTTGCCGCCGCGCTACAGGCGCGCATGCAGTGGGCCTTTACACAGTAGCTCGCGCCTCTGCCGAGTTCATAGTCGGAAACCCGACAGAATTTCGCTCTTCTGCGGACGTGCTGCGGGGATTCTGTGGCCGCTGTGGAACATCGATGAGGTATTGGCATGCACGGTGGCCCGATCGTGAAGTCCGGCCCGAGTGGCCGGCGACATTGGCATTTAAAAGGAGTAACGCGTGCTTACCAAGGACCAAGCCGCGGCGGTGGCCGATCAGCTCATGGCTGACGCTGAAAGCAAGAGCAGCAAGAAAGCGCTCGCCCGCCTCGCGTTTCGCGCAGGGAAGCCACCTCAGGGCGTATCAATTCCAAGATTTAAAGAGCTGGTGGATGAGGCGGAACGACATGTTGCAATGTCGTGGAAGCTTCTTTGCCCGGCTGGTGCCGCCATAATCGTTATTGTCGCTCTTTACTATGGGCACGCCGCTCAGCTAATGATTGGATTCATTCCATGTGCGCTGTGCTACTAACTTCAATTCGCCGCAGGCTTGTCCGGTCCTATATTCGGGATGCGGTCCGCGCAGATGCCTAGGCTCGATAGAGCAAGCTGAGGATGCCCGATTAGGTCATTCTTGGTGATGGGCGAACCAAGCACGAATCGGCAGCACGATGGCCTCGTCGAAAGGCAATTGTTCCCGCGCGCATCCCATGTGGCTTTCGCATGAGACCTAGCTCAACCGCTGTCTCATGATGAGAACAGCCCTAGCTGCCGCGGAATATGTAGCCGAAGCGCACCCCAACCTTTCGGCGACCTGACGAGGGTCCTGTCTGCATCAGGCGGCAGGCGGCTACCTGCCGCGAACCGGTCCGTTTGTGAGTTGAGCACGTCAGTGGCATCGTAGCTCGCGGTCGCCGATAATGCGGCGACTACATTATCGGGCACTAAAAGGTGAGCTATGGTTGGGCCCCCGCATCTTCTTACGCTGCTGTTGCTTCTCGCTGCTGCTGCCATAACGCGGCCCGCGTCGGCGGACGTCAAGGACTCCTCGCCGTCAGGATTCACCATCGAAAACACGGTGCTCGTTCCGGTGAGCGCAGCGACGGCCTGGTCTGCCTTGGTCAACGATGTGGATCTATGGTGGCCTAAGGATCACTCGTGGTGGGGTCGGGAGTCCAAACTGACCATCGACGCCCGCGCCGGCGGGTGTTTTTGCGAAATCGCCGGCGACCGACAGGCGCAGCATCTTCAGGTTGTTTTCGTCAGCCCCCCCACGCTACTGCGCCTAATTGGTGCCTTGGGGCCGATGCAGGGTATGGGGCTTTCGGGAGTCCTGGAGTGGCGACTGCAGGCGGCGGACGGTGGTACGCGAATCACGTTGTGGTATCGGGCCGGCGGCTACAGCCCGGACGATTTGCGCCAGCTTGCGCCGGTGGTGGACCGGGTGCAGGGCTTGCAGTTGGGCGGGCTGGCAAATTACCTCAGAGGCCAGAGTGGCAAACCAGCGCAAGTGCAGAAGCCGCAGTGAGCGATTATGGGATAGCGGCAAGAACGTGCCTTTGACGGAACTGTCTGGTGCCGTAGCGGCTGCTCGCGGCCCTCAGCTGTGGGTCGACGAGCGACCTTTACCCATCGCATTGCGGGGCGGTGAAGCCGCTTGTTACTATCGGGCGCATGGCACGGCACCTCGAACTGCGACATCCTTGGCCGGTCCGCCTCTGGCATTGGATGACGGCGTCGGCCATCGGCGTCCTCCTACTCACCGGCATCCTGCTATTCGACATCCACCCGCGCCTGTACTGGGGCGACGACGGGCACGAGGGTATGCCGGCGTTCTTCTCGATCTCGGCGCCCGACCTCGACCGCCCGGTGCTGCAGACCGATCTGCAGGTCGGCCGCCATCACTTCGACATGACCGGCCGCTTCGGGCTCGCGATTGACACCGGGTTCGGCGACAAGGACTTCCTGGTCTTTCCGCCGCCCGCCGACTGGGACTTCGGCGCGACGCGCGGCTGGCACTTCCTGTGTGCCTGGATCCTCGTCCTCGGCGCGTTCGCCTACGGCCTTTACCTGATCGCGAGCGGGCGACTCCGGCGAACGCTATGGCCGTCGCCGACGGAGCTCACGTTCGCGAGCCTGGGCCGCGAGATCTCCCAGCACTTGAGGCTGCGGCGCGCGCATGGCGAGGCCGCGCGGCGCTACAACCTGCTGCAGAAGCTGAGCTACCTAGTCGTGATCTTCGGTCTCATCCCGCTCCTCATCGTCTCCGGGCTCACGATGTCGAACTCCGTCACGACCGCGTTCCCGCACCTCTTCACGCTATTCGGCGGGCGCCAGTCAGCGCGCTCGATCCACTTCATCGCGGCCATGCTGCTGCTCGTGTTCATCCTGGTGCACGTATTCCAGGTGTTCGTCGCGGGGTTCTTTAACCTGACGCGCTCCATGATCACCGGCCGATTCGCTGTCGAGCGCGAGGAGTCGCCCTGAGTCAACTGATTACCCGCCGCGGACTCCTCGTCGGCAGTGCCGCCGCTGCCGGGACTCTGTTAACGGGCTGTGCGCGCGTCGACAACAAGTGGCCGATCCCTGCCGTGCTCGATGCGGCAGACGCCTTCACGCGCGGCGCGCAGCGGCTCCTCCTCGGCCAGCGGCCGCTGGCGCGCGAGCTGTCGCTCGCCGACATCTCGGCGCATTTTCCGCTGAGCGGTACGTTCATGCCGAAGGCGGACACCTACAAGCGCCTGCTCGACGAGGAGTTCGCGGACTGGCGACTGCGCGTGCACGGCCTGGTCGAGCGCCCGCTCGCGCTTTCGCTCGCGGAGCTGCGCGCTCTGCCTTCGCGCACCCAGATCACGCTCCACCAGTGCGATGAGGGTTGGAGCGCTGTCGCTCAATGGACCGGCGTGCCGCTCGCGCACGTGCTCGGCCTCGCCGGGTTGCAGAAGCGCGCCCGCTACGTCGTATTCCACTGCCTCGATCAGGTCGAACTTGACGGCGCCTACTACTACGAGAGCCTTGACCTCCTCGATGCCACGCATCCGCAGACGATCCTCGCCTACGGCATGAACGGCAAACCGCTCCCGGTGCAGCACGGAGCGCCGCTGCGGCTGCGCGTTGAGCTGCAGATCGGCTACAAGAACGCGAAGTACGTCGACCGCATCGAGCTCGTGGATTCGCTCCGCTCAATCGGCAAGGGCCGCGGCGGCTGGTGGGAGGACTTCGACCACGCGATCTGGTACGCGGGCCTGTAGGCGTACCTGCTGCCGGAACCCGTCGGGCGCTCATCCGATAAGTGGCGTGAAGCACTTCCGCAGGGCTGTAACCCTTGTTGCTGCTTGTGGCGGCGGGGTCACGCGACCGCAGCGCTCGCGCTCCAACGCACCGGCGCGATCCGTGGCACGACGAACACCCAGCCGATGAATGACACGATCTGCAGGGCGGCGGCCACACCGAACGCTGCGCCGAAGTGTCCGGTCCAATCGATAACCAGCCCCGTGATGACGGGCGCGACGAGGCCTGCCATGCCACCCACCATGTTCTGCACTCCCACCCAGCGAGCGGCCGCGTCGGGTCCGGCAAAGATCTGAGGAACCGCGAAGATCGCAGGGGACGACAGCCCGGCGAGCGCCTCGTAAAGGCAAAGCGATCCGATCGACGCCGTGGTCGGCAGCACCACCATGCCGATCATGCAGGCGATGCCGCCCAGCGCGAACGCCGCCATGACACTCTTGTAGACCCGCGTTGGGCTGCACCCGGCACGCACCCAGCGGTCCGTCAGCCACCCCATCACCAGTGCGCTGACCGCGTTCAGCAAATAGGCCCAGGAAGCCGTCCACGCCATCGCGTCGAGCGAAAACCCGCGGGTCCTGACCAGGTAGAACGGCAGCCAGGCGAGTATGAAATAGAACCCATAGTTGCCTGCGAACAGACCCAGGGCCGCGCCCCATAGCGCGCGTTGCCGCAGGATGGCTCGAAAGCCCGGCTGCGAATCCCCGACGCGCACCGCGTTGCTGGGCGCGACGACGACCCGCCGCCACGGCAGCAACCAAGCGAGCGAACAGGCCCCGAACAGGATGAATACCGCGCGCCAGCCGAATCGGGCCAGCAACAGGCCGCCGATCAGGGTCCCGACGGCGGGTCCGAGGAGATATCCGAAGCTCAGAACACCATTGGCGATGCCGAGGCGAGCGACCCCAAACGATTGGGCGAGCAGCTTCGAGGCGCACGGGAATGCGGCGCTCTCGCCAATCCCGAGCAGGAGCCGCAGCAGCAACAGCGCCGTGAAGGTCGACGCAAAGCCGGTCATCAGCGTTGCTGCCGACCACACGAGGGCACCGGCCCCCAGCATGACTTTCGCGCCGTAGCGCTCCGCCAGCCAGCCGACTGGCACCATCGTGGCGACGTACCCGTAATAAAACGCGGACAGCAGCACTCCCAATTCCCTTGCGCTTAAGTGAAGCTCGTCCTGGATCACCGGAGCTGCGGTAGCGAGATTGCCGCGATCGACATAGTTTATAAAGACTCCGATCGACAGCAACACAACCAGCCGGGTTGCCGACGTCACCGGCGGGGGCCGGACGGCTGAGGTCACGGGCGACACATCAGCGGCCGCGGAGTCATTCGTCCTCACGCCACGGAATGCACCACTCCTCGCCACGCGCCGTGGTCACGTACTCCGGCCAGCGCAGCCGGTGCGGCACCTGGAAATCGCTTGGCAGCAGCGGCGCCTGCCAGCGTTCGGAGCCGATACCGCTGCGCTCGACGAACTCCGCGGCCGCCTCTTCAAGCAACGCCGTATCCATGAGCAGGTCGATCAAAGTGGCGCCGATCGTCTTCGCCGCGATCAAGATCGTCGGATCGATCGTTGCCGGGATGCCGCCGAGGGCATTGGGTACCCAGCCGGGATAGTCGTAGTCCGCAGGTGCGGCCAGCTCCGGTCGGGCAACGAGCAAGCGCAGCGTCGGGCAGTGCCACGTGTATTCGGTGTAGTCGTCAGAGCCGACATGATTCTGCGCCACCGGCAGGAAACGGCGCACGGCGGCTTCCGCTGCCTGCGGATCGATCAGCGTCTCCGTCGCCGCGAGGAAGGGCCGCTCCAGCGGTGCAAGCCCCAGCTCCCGCTGGATGGCGTGTGCGATCCGGATCGCCTCTGGTCCCCATGACGGGGGTCCCACGAGTTCGAGATTGCGGTATCCGACCCGAGCGAGGGTGTGGTTGGCGAGTCCTCCGCGCGACTTCGACACCCAGGTTTTCTTCCACTCGCAGAAACTCGCCTTTGCCGCGGCCGCTGCGTTGATGTCCATCACTGCGCTGATCGCATCCGCTTCGCCTTGTGAATTCGCACGCACCATGTAGTCGATCTCGGCCAGCTGTGGCACCAAGTTGTCCGCCGTGGCCTGGCCTGCGGTCAGGATTGCCTCGTTGAAACTCCACAAGCCCGCCGCGGGCAACATCGAGCGGCGCGAGGATTCGTTGAGATGGTGAAAAAACATCAAGGCATCGGTCGCACCGGGTGCCCTGGCGGCATAGTGCACGTTGCGGCGGGTCTTGCCCGAGCGATCCAGCGTCAGCCATTTTTCGGGCGCAGTGCAGGTGAAGGTATAAACGTAGTTGTAGCCGAAGCCGCAATGCGTGTCCCACACCGTCGTATTGCACATCGGCAGCGACCAATGCGGATGGAAGCTCACCGCGGCGTCGAGATCATCGTAATACCCTTTCGCCGCATGGACCGGCTTCGAGACGCGCAGTTTCTCGGCGGGCTCGCCGAAGATCTTCAGCGTTCCGTGGATGCCCAGTTCCTGCATCGCCGCCTTGGTCGCGAGCGCGCCGGCGAGGGCGCTGATGCCGAGCGCACTGTGCGGATCGGTGTGGCCGGCTGCATGCCGGGATAACCCTGCGCGGGGCCCGGCGTAGGGCGTAGCCGCCTGGCACTGGCCGGGGACCGCGTCGTACTCCGCGTAGGTCGCGACCGTCGGGCCGTCGCCGTGGCGAAAGGTTGCGACGAACGCGGTCGGCATCCCGCCGCTGCCCACCTCCACGTCAAACCCGGCGTCCTGCAGAGTTTTCACGTACCACGCCGCCGACTTGTACTCGCGCAGTGCCGGTTCCGCGTAATGCCAGATCACCTGATGCCAGGCGGACAGTTGCGCGGCATGTCGATCGACCCAACCGAGCACGAGCCCTTTGCCAGCCGTCATGATGGGCACTCAATGACCCTTGAAGGAATAGTTGAACTCCAATCCTATGGTTCGGGGTCGCCCGGTGAAGTAGGCGCGATTGTGTTGGTCGCCAGGCACCGTGGACACGGTCGTCGCCGCCTCCCGGTTCGTGATGTTGTTGATGAAGGCATCGAGCCGCCAGACCTTGCCGATCGCGAGGCCACCCCGAGCATTGAGGAGCGTGAATCCCGGCAGGTCGGTCGCGAATGCAGAGTTCGGCAGGCCTGTAAAAAAATCACTGCGATACGCGGCGTCGAGGCGCGCGTGGAGCTCGGTGCCACCCGTGAGTGGTTGCGAGTGATCAAGGGCCAGCGTCGCCTGTTGTTTCGAGACATTGGGCAATCGATCGCCGGCCTGCCCGACCAGGTCCGGCACCACGCCCGCGGCGAATCCGGCAGTCAGGATGGCATCCGTGTAGCTGTAGCCGAGTTCGAGCCGGGTGTGTGAGGTCAGCGGTTGCGTGAATTCCCCCTCGAAGCCGCGCGATCGCGCAGCCACCCCGTTGGTCACGAATCCGAACCCGCCGACGACCGTGTTCGCCTCGATCTGCGGATTCGACCAGAGGATCTGGTAAAGCGTCAACGTATAGCTGCCACCGATGCCGGTGGAACCCTTGACGCCGAGTTCGAGATTGCGCGCCTCGTCGGGCTTGTAGGTCAGCAACGACGCATTCTCGCAGAAGAAACACGTGCCGATCGGCAGGGCATTGACTCCTCCGCGGCGAAAGCCTTCTGACCAGGTGAGGTACACCAAGGTATGGGCCGCCACTTCGTAAGAGGTGTTCAGCTTGAAAATTTCGTTGCGGAATCCCTTGGCGTCTTCCGCCGTGAGCAATCCCGTCGAGGTGGGCAGGTCCTGTTCGAGGTCCTGCGAGTAATGCTGCCAGAACAGCCGCCCACCGGCCGTCGCCTGCCACTTGTCCGTGAAGTGATAGGAGGTCTCGTTGAATATCGCGGTGTCGGTGAAGCTGACGTGCCGATTGAACTGGAAGTTCAGGTCGGGATTGGGCAACTGCGAGGGATTGATTCCGCCGTTCACGTTCTGTATCACATCACCCCAGGTGGGATAGGGACAGGTGGGGCTTTGCACCGTGCAACCGGCAGGCTGGCCGGATCCCGGTAACTGGCTCCAGGCCCCGAAGCCCTCGAGGGGCTCGTACTGCGTGAGCGTCTGCTTGCGGTCGCTGAAATAAACGCCGCCCACCCAGTCCCAGGGACCGGAATTCTTCGACACCAGCCGTATCTCCTCAGTGAGATTCCGGTCCGTGGAACTGATGAAGATCGGCGACAGATCGCGCGGATAGTTGCCGTAGTAGACATGGACGAGCTCGAACAGCCCGGTCAGATCATACTCGCTCGTGGAATTCTGGCTGGTATACGACGTGTTCGAGGACAGCGTCGCGAACCCGAAGTCCTGCGAGATATCGAGCGAGCCCAGGTCGGTCCGGAACGAGCCGGGCTGGGGGGCATAGAAAGTCTCATCATAGCGGTACAGCGGATTGGTCTCCGAGTAGCCCCCGGACTGGTCTGTCTGGTGTTGGTAGGTCAGGATGAACTTCAGTGCGTCATTCGGCTTCCACAGCAGCGACCCGCGGGCGTACCAGGTATTGGACCAGTCCACGCCGCGCTCCTGCGTGAAGACGAGGCCGCTGTGCAGCGGATCACTGGGATCCGCGAGCACCGGCTGCGCGTTCCCGGTGAGCTTGGCGACCGAGAGGGCGTCGGTGAAACCCGCGAGCCGTTCATAGCCTGCCGATCCGCGGAACGCCACGGTGTCGCTCAGGGGCAGGTTGCCGATGACGTCCAGCGCCTCCGACGGGCTGCCGGCATTGGCGGTGTGCGAAGCGCGCGTCGAGACGTCAAATTCGCTCCCCGAGAGATCGGGCTCGTTATGGATCAGGCGCACCGTCCCGCCGAGGGAGCCAGACCCGTACAGCGTTCCCTGCGGGCCGCGAAGCACCTCAACGCGGGCGATGTCGGTCATCTTGAGGTTGGCGAACAGCGGCGTCTCATCGACGTAGGTAGACACCACCGGGACCGAGAGGCTCTGGTCCTGGACGTTGACGGTGCTCGCATTCAGCCCGCGGATCGTCAGCGTGCCGTTGGTGTTGCTCGCACGGGCACCGAGGTCCGGGGTCACGAGGCCCGGCACCATCCGCGCGAGGTCCACGAGGCTCGTGACGCCGGAGTCCGCAATATCCGCAGCGCCAACCGCAGAGATGTTGTACGGGATGTCGGCGACCGACTCGCTGCGGCGCGTTGCCGTGACGAGGATTTCATCCATCTCGTCAGTCGCGGCGGTGACCTGCAGCACTGGCGCGGTGCCTGAAAGAACCGCGATGATCATGAGCTTAAGGCGGGTCGTAGAATGCGCGAACTCGGGTTCACGGAGTCGTTGCCTGGGGGTCATGTCGCGCGCTCCCTCGTTGTGATGCTGCACGGATTATCGAGTTGGGAAGCACGCATCTGTGTGATATGTTTTCAGCCCCTAGGTGAAAAATTTGCACCCTATGAAAACACGGATCCCCCCGATGACCACGCTGCTCGCGCTCGATGCACTGGCCCGCCTCGGGTCGGTGTGGGAGGCCGCCGAGGACCTCGGCCTCTCCCGCAGCGCTGTCAGCCACCGGCTGGCGATGCTCGAGGAGATCCTCGGATTCGAACTGCTCGCGCGCGTCGGCACCGGCGTCGCGCTGACGCCTCGCGGTCGCAGCTATGCCGCAGAGGTGCGCAAGTCTTTGGGCCTGCTCGCCGATGCGCACAGAGGGGGAACACGCGGCGACATCGAGGGGATGCTGCGGGTATCGAGCACCGCAGGGTTCTGCTCGATGTGGCTGTGCAAGCACATCGGCTCCTTTCACGCCGAACATCCCAACATCCGGCTGCAGATCGTCAGCGCCGTGGAGCCGGACGTGGTCGATGACCCGGAAATCGATCTCTTCATCGCCTATGGCGACGGCAAGTGGGCAGGTCGCTGGGTCAGGCATCTGTACGACCTGGAGATCACCCCGATGTGCAGCCCGGCGCTGTTGAGTACCCCCGGCGGGCTGCGCGAACCCGCCGATGTGCTGCGCTTTCCTTTGCTGATGCGGCGCTGGGACGACTGGGAGAAGTGGCTCAGCGTCTGCAACCTCGAGGCCCCACGGCGCAACGTCGGGATCGAGTTCTCGGACATGGTGCTTGTGCAGACGGCAGCCATCGCCGGGCAAGGCATCATGCTCGGCGACGAGACGACTTGCGGCGGCGCCCTTGCCAAGGGTGAGCTCGTCGCACCATTGGCGGCGACGATGCATCCGCAGCGGGGATATTACCTGGTCAGGCACCGACAGCGGCGCGCGAGCCCCGCGGCCTTGGCGTTCATGCGCTGGTTGACGCCGCTGATCGCGCAGGCCCGGCGGCAATGAAGCTGGGTGCACCGGATTCACCATAGCGGCGAAAAATGCTCACCCGGAGGAAAGTCCGACCGCCCTATACTCGAGTCATGGCCGGCAGAAATCCGCTGATGAAGATCGCCACCCTCATGGTTATCCTTTGAGCTCGAACGTCGACGGGCTTCGGGTCAACGGCGACAGGCTATGGTCGCGGCTCATGGCGATGGGTGGCATCGGCGCGACGCCGAGCGGCGGTTGCAACCGCCAAGCGCTGACCGACCTCGATATCGAGGGTCGGCGCCTGCTGTGCACGTGGGCCGAGGCTGCAGGGTGCACGGCGAGGGTCGATTCGATCGGCAACCTGTTCCTGCGCCGGACCGGCAACGACAACGCGCTCCCGGTCGTGCTGCTCGGCAGTCATCTGGATACTCAGCCCACGGGCGGCCGCTTTGATGGCGTTTTCGGTGTCCTTGCGGGCCTGGAGGTCATCGAAACCCTGAACGACCAGGGGATCACGACGCGGCATCCCCTCGAGCTGGCCGTCTGGTGCAACGAGGAAGGCTGCCGGTTCCCGGTCCCGCTCCTGGGCTCTGGCGTCTGGGCCGGGCAGATGTCGCTGGCCTCAGCCTATGCAGTGACCGACCGCGATGGCCGCAGTGTGCGCGAGGAGCTCGTGCGGGCGCACATTCCGACCGGCGAGAGCGTCACGCGCCAGCCAGTCAGGGCCGCGTTCGAGGTGCACATCGAACAGGGGCCGGTCCTGGAGCAACGCGCGAAAACGATCGGCGTCGTGACCGGTGTGCAGCACATGTGCCGCTACGAGATGATCGTCCGAGGCCAGGAAGCGCATGCCGGCCCCACGCCGATGAACTTGCGGCGCGATCCGGTGCGTGTGCTGGCAAATGTGCTGCCCCGCCTGTATGAGACCACCGCACAGCACGGGGACGACGCGCGCCTCACGATCGGCATCATCGAGACCCAGCCCAAGTCATCGAACACCGTGCCGGGAACGCTACGTTGCACGGTCGACCTGCGCCACCCTGACGCCGGCGCTTATCGGTCGCTGCGCGACCATGCCGAGCGGATCGTAGAGGCGGCGCTTGCCGGCAGCGGGCTCGAGGGGCAATTCCGCTGCGCCTGGGAGTCCCCCGGCGTCGCGTTCGATCCAAACTGCGTCGACGCGGTGCGCACGGCGGCCGCGGCCCTTGGCTACTCGACACTGGAGATGTTCAGTGGGGCCGGCCATGACTCCTGCCATATCGCCAAGGTCGTTCCCGCCTCGATGATCTTCGTTCCCTGCGCGGGAGGCCTGAGCCACAACGAGGCGGAGAGCGCGAAGCCTTCCGATCTCGCGGCGGGCGCGAATGTGCTACTTCATGCAACGCTAAGCTTGGCCTGATTTGCTAATCATGACGCGCTGCGCCAGCGGGGGCGGGCGGCGGTACGTGTGCCGTAGATCATTGGTCTGCATTATCAATATCAATAATCGCCTTCCACTCACCCGACGACTGTTTTCTCCAGATAACGAGGAATTTGCCTGTCGTGACATTCATCTTTTGCTGGTCATTTTGCGCCTTACTGAAGTAAGTGCCCCGCTGATAGGCGAGTTCGCCGGATTGAGCGACTTCAATCATGGCGGTTGCTTCTTCGGAAGAGAACCCGGGAGTAGCGTAGTCCTCCACCCAGAGCTTGCGCCGCTCCTCGGGGGTGGATGCCGCGGGGCGGCCGCCGGACAAGTACTGGGCTTCCGGTGCATAGAACGACAGAGTCTTCTCAAGGTCCTTCGCGGCGATTGCCTTGAACCATTCCGTTGCCAACGATTGAATCGCGGCTGCCGCCGAGTCGACATCCGCGTGAGCAACGGCGGGTCCGCAAGTCCGCTGGCAGGCGCTCGAGCCAGCGACCAATAGAGATAGCGCGATCAAGGGCAGATACAATCGGCGTCCCATCCCATGTGTCGTCGTCACCGCGCTTACGCCTCGCCCACTCGGAGGGGCATTCGTGCGGACTGCGCTTGGGAGCGCTCCTTGGAAGCAAACATGATCAGGCCCTCGGCGTTTGAGAAGTTCAGTCAGCAGGATAGTGGATGCGTTGCGGATGGAGCGCAAACGCAACGTCGGAACGACCCACTGGTGAAAACCATTGCTGACAGCTGACGTCGCTTTCGTCATGCAAAAGAGGCCACCCCACAATCGAGCGTCTCGCCACGGTCAATTGATGAATTAATTTAGACCAATTGTCAAGAATTGCTCGTTTGCATCCTCGATCGTCCGGTGTTTTGCTACCTCGGCCTAGCCGGGGAGTTCAAAGAAAGGGAGAACATCATGCCATCAAGATCTGGCGGGCGTAGGTGGTCACTGCGGCTGCCTGCCCTTGTCCTGGGTTTCATGTGCGGCGCCGGAGTGTCTAGCGGAGCTGAGGCTGCCGATGGTGACGCGCCGCCGGGTAACAGCACCCTCGAGGAAGTGGTAGTCACTGCGACCCGTCGCGCGGAGCGACTCCAGGATGTGGCGATTAGTGCGTCTGCTTTCACCCAAGAGAAGCTCGACATACAGGGGCTTCGCAGCATCGACGATCTGACCAGGCTCACGCCCGGAGTTACCTTTCAGCGCGACGCGACGACCGTGGCGGGCAACTTTAACGACGAAGATTCGGACATCAATATTCGCGGCGTCGATTCGACCGCGGGCACGTCCACCGTTGGAATCTATATCGACGACACCCCGATTCAGGGGCGCCACATTTCTTTTACCTCGTTCAATGCCTACCCCGCGCTATTTGATCTCGAGCGCGTCGAGGTGCTGCGCGGTCCCCAGGGCACTCTTTTTGGGGCGGGGTCAGAAGGCGGTACGGTTCGATTCATACAGCCATCTCCCGACCTGCACGCCGATTCGGTGTATGTGCGCTCGGAGGTCGCGACGACTCGTGAAGGTGCCGCTACGTACGAGATTGGCGGTGCGGTCGGTGGTCCGATTGTCGAGGACACCCTTGGTTTCCGCGTGAGTGCGTCCTTCCGCGAAGACGGTGGTTGGGTCGACCATGTCGATTACGCCACGCGCGCGGTAACAGACGCGAATTCCAATTACCAGGATACCGTCGTTGTGCGCGGTGCCTTGAAATGGGCAATCAGAGACGGCTTGTCGATTACTCCGTCGATTTATTATCAGCAATTGAGGCTGGGGGATACATCGGCCTACTGGCCGTCCTTGTCCGATCCGAGCGCGGGCAACTTCGAGAATGGCAACGCCCAGCGAAACCCCAGCACCGATCCCTTCTATCTAGCAGCCCTAAAAATCGACTGGAACTTGGCATTCGCGCACCTGACCTCCGATACTTCATATTTTTCGCGAAACCAGCATTCGATTTCGGATTACACCCAGTTCGACCGAGCTCTGTTCGGGTTGACGTTGCCACCGCCCCCGGGTGATCTCGGCACGTCGCACGATGCAGACAATCAGAATAACTTCTACCAGGAGATCAGGGTCCAATCGCTCGATCCAGCGTCGGCGTTCGTCTGGACCACCGGCATTTTCTACTCGCACCTCGATGAAAACACGACAGAACACGTTTTCGATCCGAATCTGAACGGCGAATACAATGCGGCGTACGGGGTTCCATTTTGCACTCCTCAGGCACCCTGCTCGAGCGGAGAAATTCTGACGCAGCCGATTTCCCAAATCATCGACCGGCAATACGCGCTTTATGGCGATGCGACCTTCAGGATATTTGAGTTTCTGAAGTTGACGGCTGGACTGCGCGCGTCCCACGTCTCGTATAGTGGGGATCTCGTTTACTACGGACCCTTCCTGTCGCCAACCACGGGACCGCTGACACCGCTCGCAGCGGTAGGCTCAAATGACGAGAATCCAATCACGCCGAAGGCGGTGGTCGCCTACGAGCCGGAACCGGATAATCTTCTGTATCTGAGCGCCGCCAAGGGATATCGGCCCGGCGGAATAAACGGTCCGCTGTCGTCCATTTGCGGGTCGAATCTCGCATCGATCGGGTTGACGGCGGGACCCGAGATTTATGCGGCGGATTCGCTGTGGAGTTACGAGCTTGGGACGAAGAATTTGCTTTGGGGCGGACGCATGCAGCTGAACGCCAGCGCCTTCGTCATCGACTGGAACAACATCCAGCAAGCGGTTTATCTACCGGCGTGCGGCCAGAATTTTGTCGAGAACCTGGGCAAGGTACGCAGCGTCGGCGGGGAGGTCGAAGTGCAGACCCGTCCCGTCGAGGCGCTGCTGTTCGATGTGTCGGTCGCACACGTCGATGCAAAATATACCCATACCGTTTGCGCCGGTCCGAGCGCCTGTACCGGGGTCGATGCGCCGTCACAGCCGGTCGTAACGGCAGGCGATCGCCTGCCGGGAGCGCCCTGGACTTTTCTGATGTCGGCCGAATACGGGTTTCCTGCCATCGCGAACCGGAAGCCATACCTGCGACTCGATTTTCAATACACGACCGCGCAAACGGCGTTTCAGCCCATCCAAGACCCCAACAACGGGGTCTCCGATCCTACTTTTACCGGCCTTCCGGAGACCAAGAACTTATCGCTCCGCACCGGCCTGCGCTTTGGTGGACTTGATCTGTCACTGTTTGCGCAAAACCTGACCGACTCGCATCCCGTGCTATCTCATACACGCGATACGACCACCTCGGATTTGTTCTATGACCACACCGTGCGGCCTCGAACCATCGGGCTCACAGCGACGTATCGCCGCTAACGCAGGGAGTCGAGATGAGGCCAGCAGAGTTGGGATATGCGATGCCTGCCGAGTGGGCGTCCCACGCGGGCTCCACTCGCAGGAGGGCGCCCGCGACATGAAACTAACCTTAGTACGCAACCACCTGCTTGCAGTCATCGCTTCGTTAGTCTTTTTCGGATTGCCGACCCTCGCGGCGCCGGATCGCGCTCACGTCGTTAACGTTTTTGCCTGGGCCGATTATTTTCCCCAGTCCGCGGTGGATAAATTCCAATCGGAGACGGGGATCCACGTCAACTATACGGTTTTCGATTCGGCGGATACCGCGGAAACCGCTCTCTCGATCGGAAGCTCGAACTACGACATAGTCACCATGAACGCCTCCCCCCATCTCGCGCGAGAGATACCCAAAGGATTTTGGAGGAAACTCGACCAGCCTCAGATACCCCGCGCACTCAATGCGGATCCACAAATACTGAAAGTTTTGAGCCGGGTGGACCCAGGCAACCTCTATGCCGTTCCCTGGATGTGGGGAACCGTGGGCGTCATTTACAACGCCGATAAGGTCAAAGCAATCGTCGGCTCCCTCCCTTCCGAGAGCCTTGACCTGATCTTCAAGAAGGAATTAGCTGCCAAATTCCAGAAGTGCGGCATCAGCGTCCTCGATTCCTGGCAAGACATCTTGCCCTTAGTGGCACGCTATCTTGGTCAACCGCAACTCGCAGCAGAGCCGGCGCAGTTGGATGCAGTTGTGAAAAAATTGGAGGAGATCAGGCCTTTTTTGAGGCGCATTGCGACCTCGGGTTACTATGAACAACTCGCGGACGGCGAATTGTGTCTGTCACTGGGGTATTCGGGCGATGCCATGATCGCTCGCCGTATGGCCAAAGAAGGCGACACGAAGATCCAGGTCGACTACGCATTTCCGCGCGTCTTCGTTCCCCTATACATCGACAGTATGGTTATTCCAGCTGATTCACCCAATTACGCCGGTGCTTTGAAGTTCATAGACTTCATGATGCGACCCGAAATCTCCGCGGAGGTGACTCGGTTCATCGGCTTCGCGTCGGGTAATGCCGCGGCTCTTCCGTATCTCGACGCATCTATGCGGGCCAATACAATCATCTATCCACCTGCCGAGATCCGCGCGCGCTTTGAAATGGAACGGATATATACCTCAGATGAGCTTCGAATTTTCAACCGTGCCTGGCAGCGACTTAGAACCGGGCTATGACGATGCAGGCGACAAAGCCCTCAGCTGCATTTGGGTGACGAATGAAACGACTAAGGGCTCGCGATGATACTGTCACCGCCGATGCTCCGCCGGTTTCCCCGAAGCGTCCCTGTCACCTCCATTCGACGTAGGAAATTGCAAATGGATCGACCCAAGAGCCACTCAGACGTCTACAGCGCTACGATCAAGCATTTCGGTTCCGAACCTGGGCCGGCGTTCGAGGATCCCTTGCGAATGCAGAGGGTCTGGGGCCTCGACTGGGGCTGCGACAACGACGTCGGACAAATCCGGCGCGTCTTGATGCACCGGCCCGGCCGCGAGTTCGACGTAATTGACCCCTCGAAAACAATCGCCGAAACGGGCTCGTTCGGTGACCTAGAGGCTGGCTGGTACTGGCAAAGCGACCGCATTGCCTCGCTCGCGGAAATGCAAGCGCAGCACGATTCACTAGCAGAGGCATTACGCGCTGAAGGTGTCGAAGTGCTCTACCTAAACGGCGTCAATGGCGGCCGTTTCAAGTCCGTCTACACGCGCGATTCGTCATTCGCGGTGAAAGGCGGTGCCATCGTGGGGCGTTTGGCACCACGTATGCGCCACGGTGAGGAGCTTTCCGTCACGCGCACACTCGCGGCGCTTGGGATGCCGATTCTACGGACCGTGCATGGCACCGCCATGGTTGAAGGGGGTAGCTTTGCGTGGCTTAACAGCAAAACCGCGGTGATCGGACGGGGCATCCGCGTGAACGACGACGGGGTTGCACAGGTCGCCGACGTTCTGAAGTATCAAGGAGTGGATCTGATAGTCGTCGATTTGTGCGGCTACGACATCCACATCGACGGTCACTTTCTAATGGTTGATGTCGATCTGGCCTTGATATCGGCAAGTGGCCTGCCGTTTTCGTTTCTTGAGAAATTGCGGCAGCTGCGCATTCGTACGGTTGAGACGACAGTCGAGGACGATAATTGGATCATCAATGGCTTGGCCGTGCGTCCTGGACGAGTGCTGATGCCGGAGGGCATTTCCGACCGAACGCGCGAGGCGCTGTTTTCGTACGGCGTCGAGGTAACCACTGTGGCTTACGACAAGGTGCAGCTGAACGGCGGCGGCATACATTGCTCAACGTGTCCTCTGATTCGGGACCGTATCGATTAACAAATGGAAGAAGCGGGGGGGCGAAGATACCCCCAAAGACACCCCTTATAAAAGGCGGCTGTTACCGGACGTTGTCGGATGACAGTGCATGTCGATCCGCTTGCCTATTCGGTCGCAACTTCGTGCCGTGATTCGCGACGACCCTCTATGCCGACCTGCCGCAACAAGCGATGTCCGGGGACTACTTGTGCGGTCGCGCCGCCCGCCGATTGGCGGGCACACCTCTTGGGTGCCTCGTCACGGGCTTCGTGGTGTCGGCTGCCTCAAACAATTGCCGCAACCCGTGTGCCAACAGTTCGACGGCTTTCCCCAAGGCGCCGAGTTGCCCAACCCGGACTATCGCGACGGATCGGTGCAGGTCAAACGATGGGGGACGCAATACTTTCACGGGATCGATAGAAAGATTCCTGGCAATAAATCGAGCGGGTAGCAGCCCGACACCATAACCGGACTGAACGAAGGCCAGTTGCATATGCATGTTGTGGATTTCAGCCGCAATCATTGGGGTGAAGCCGACACGCTCCATCCGATCGATGAGGCTCGCCCGAAGAAAGCACCCGGGCGGATTGAGCACCCAGGGTGCTCGGCCCAAACTCTTCCAATCACCATCAACGTTGCCTGCGGCGCCTTGAACGATCTCCATGCGGTCGCTAGCGATGATATTCGTCAGAAGAGGTGGAGGCGCAGTTTTACCTTCGGGTAAAAGCACGGCAGCAACGTCGAGTTCACCCGCGAGCAGCCGGTTAATTAATTCACCGGTCAGTTCGCTCGACAGCCGCAGTCGGACCTTGGGGTATTTCTCAGTCAGCGCCCGAATAGGTTCGATAAGCGTTCCCTCGGCCAGGGCATGCGCGAGCCCGATGCGCAAGAGGCCGTGAGGTTCGGCGTCGCTCGACGTAAGGGATTTCAGCGCCTCGGTCCGCTGCAGCAGATCTCGCGCTTGTTCGAGTACCCTGGAGCCAAGCGAGTTCAGACGCGGCGGTTTTACCGAGCGGTCCAGCAACTCGGCGCCCAATGCAGCCTCCAGCCTTTGCACTTGCCGGGTAATCGCAGAGGGCGTCCGGAATAGACGATCGGCTGCACCGGCGATGGACCCGGCATGGGCAAACTCTACGAGGGCGCGTAAATCTTCAAGCAAGGAGGGTCTCCTAAAGCGCTTCCGACGACCAACAGAATCGTGCGTTAATAGTACTATAATCGTGATAATAATGAACTGGCGGAATGTTCGTACTTGCATGAAAATATCAGGAAGTTCATGTTTTTGCGGAAATCTGTGTGCCTCATGCGATGCAAATTCGGCAGACGTGCGGTCGCGAGGTTCTGAACTGGACAGCGGTCGATGTCGGTGAGCCCGGGTCGGGTCAGGTGCGCATCAACGTCAATCAGCGCTTTGCGCTCAAGGATGCCGCTGAGGCCCACAAGGCATTGGAAGCGCGCGCAACCTCGGGCTCCGCCATCCTGACCATCTAACCCAGTATCCACAGGAGTTTGCCATGAGCAAGACCGCAATTACCTCGCCCGAACTTGCGCCGCCGGTCGGCCCGTTTTCGCAAGCGATCGAAGTCGGTGGTTTCCTCTACTTCAGTGGTCAGGTCGGCCAAGACCCGGCCACTGGCAAGGTGGTCGAGGGGGGTGTTGTGGCCGAGACAGAGCGCGTCTTCCGGAATCTCTCGGCGGTTCTCGAGGCCGCCGGCAAGAGTTTCGATCACGTTGCGCGCGCCGGTGTGTTTCTCACGAGAATGAGTGACTTCGGCGCGATGAATGGCATCTACGCAAAGCACTTCAGTCAGCCCTTTCCCGCCCGCACGACGATCGCGGTGGCCGCGCTGCCGCTTGGGGCCTGCGTTGAGATCGACCTCGTCGTCAAGGCTTGAGGCGACGCAAGGAGGGTGATCTCATGAACTACACATTTCACATCGTCGATGTTTTCAGTTCGACACCGTTCGGCGGCAATCAACTCGCGGTTCTGCCTGACGCGGCCGGCATTTCGACCGAGGGCATGCAGAAGATTGCTCGCGAATTCAATTTCGGCGAAACGACCTTCGTCCTACCGAAGAACAATCCTGCGAACACGTGTCGGGTACGCATCTTCTCACCTCGGGCGGAGCTCGACTTTGCGGGGCATCCCACGGTCGGCACAGCCTGTGCGCTTGTGATGAAACAGCACGTACAGCTTAGTGATCCAATCCGGCTCATTCTGGAGGAGAATGTCGGTCCCGTGACGGTCGACGTCGTTCAGCGAAACGGGGGGTTCCACGGCACGTTGACGTTATCCGGGAAGATCGACGCACCGACCGGCGCACCTTCTCCGACTGATCTCGCCGCAGTCCTATCCATCGAGCCCGCCGAAGTGAGCCAAGTCTTTTTCGCCGGTGTCGGTCTTCCATTCTGTTTTGTGCAACTGAGCTCGAACGAGGTCGTCGATCGGGCGGCGATCAATCGGGCTGCCTGGGCGGCAACGCTCGCGCGCGCGTGGTCTCCCCACGTCTTCTTCTTCGCAGGAAATCTACGGGATGGCGGCAAGCTCTATGCTCGCATGTGCGCACCCGCGCTGGGTGTCGAAGAAGATCCCGCGACAGGCAGCGCTTGTGCCGCCCTCGTCGGGGCCATGGCATCGAAGCCTGACTTTGGCGGGATGGCCTATCGCCTTTCAATCCAGCAAGGCGTCTCGATGGGGCGCCGAAGCGAAATCGAAGCGGAGGCGCGTAAGAGCGGAAGCGTCGTGACCTCTGTCAGCGTTGGAGGCGCCACGGCCTACATGGCAAGCGGCGAAATCGAGGTGCCGCCGTCCGCGCTCGTGTCTTAGACCGTCGAGTGCGCCCATGGACTTGTACATGAGTGCTCTTCGACAACTGTATCCGCCATTTCCCACCGCGGCGACCCTTGCATGCCAATCGGACGAGTATCGGGGTTCTTGGTCGAAGCTGTTCCGTATCGCCGCAGCGCTTATGGCGCTCTCGCCCCCGACAGCCGTTTATGCGCAGCACGCTTCGGATGATCCGCTCGCCACGGCCAATGATGCTTTCGGACTGACGCTGGGTCTGGAGAGTATCGGTCTGTATGGACGCGGGGCTAAACCAGAATATCCAGGAGAGGAATCGATATGAAAATTATGGCTATCTTGATCGCAGTCGTCGCGCTTGTTTCCGGGGCGAATGCCTTGGACAGCGCAAGTAATTCAACCGCCGCCACAATGGCGGTCGCCGATCCGTCGCGCCCGGACTCTGACATCGCACGGGATGCTAACCGAAAGCCGGCGCAAACATTGGTGTTCGTAGGCATTAAATCGGGGGACAAGGTTGCCGACTATGTCGCCGACGCAGGCTATTTCACGCGTCTCTTCGCTAGCGTCGTCGGCTCGACGGGTCAGGTTTACGCGGTTGAGCCCACCGCCTTCTTCAAGTTCGAGCATTTCGTTAAGGCAGTCGCGGAGCTGCAGGGCTATGCCGTCACCCATGCAAATGTAACGGTTACGACCGCCGCGGCGCTCGAAGGACTAAAGTTCCCCGAGAAGCTCGACCTGTTCTGGATTTCCCAAAATTACCACGACCTACACGACGAGTTCATGGGCCCGGTCGACACCACCGCGTTTAACAAGGCCGTCTACAGTGCGCTGAAGCCTGGTGGCGTATATGTAGTTCTCGATCATTCCGCCGCTCTGGGTGCTCCCGCAAATGTAACCGAGACCTTGCATCGCATCGAGTCCTCGACCGTGCGCCGAGAGGTCGAAGCCGCGGGCTTCAAGTTCGACTCCGAGAGTTCGATTCTCGCCAATCCGGCGGACCCCCGCACGGCCAAAGTGTTCGACCAGACGATTCGCGGACACACCGACCAGTTCATCCTGAAGTTCCGCAAACCTAAGTAATGACGTGAATTCGAGGGGGCTCGGTCCGCCATCGGCTTTCACTGGAAGGGCAGCGTTGCGGTCTGGCACCGGAAATCGGCAGAGAGAGATGGGGCAGCCCGGACAGGTGGCCTGGGAGCATATGATGACCATGCAGTCGATTGATTGGAAAAATGAATGGTTTCCGCTCAAGGATGCCACATACTTGAATTTTGCGGCGCATGCGGCGATTCCCCGCGTAGCGCTCAATGCCGTCCAGGCGTCCGTTGCGGCAAAGAGCCGGCCACACATCGTCGATGATCAGTCTTTTTTTTCCGTCGCTCGGAGTTTGCGCCAAACGTTGGCGACCCTGATTGGGGCGAGCCAGGATGACATCGCGCTGACGAGCGGAGCGGGAGCGGGTCTCGCGACTATCGCCTACGCGCTTAATTGGTCTGCCGGTGATGAGGTGATTATTGCAGGCGGCGAATTTCCAGCGCATTACGCGACATGGAAGCCCATGGAGGCGCGCGAGGGCATTAAGGTGCAGATCACGCATCCACAAGGTCAGTTTATACAGTCCGATGACCTGATCGCAGCAATGACGCCCCGGACCCGGGTGATTTCGGTGAGTCACGTGCGATTCGATGATGGATCGATACTCGACGCGTCATCGCTTGCCGCGGCGTGCAAGAAACATGGAACCTTGTTGGTTCTGGACGTAAGCCAATCTTGCGGTGCCATACCGATGGACGTGCGGAGTCTGGGCGCCGATTTTGTCGTCTGCGCGGGCTACAAGTATTTGCTCAGCCCCTTCGGTACGGGTTTTCTGTGGGTGAAGCCGCAGAACGCGGATTTGCTACGGCCGGGGCCGTACAATTGGTTGTCTCAGGACGTGGAGAGCTTCGCGTGCCTCAATTATGTGGATCCTCGTCCTGCTCGAACGCTGAGCCGCTGGGATGCGGCCGAGGCGCCCTCAATTTACAACTTCAACCTCACCGTCATGGAAGCGTCTTTGAAGTTTGTGCTGAATGCGACGCCGACGCTGATCCATGATCACAATCAAGCCCTGATCAGCTATTTTTTCGAGCGACTTCCGGAGGGCTATCGGTTGGCGAGCCCACGGCAGGCCTCGCAGCGCGGTGTATTTGGCTGCATCGAAGTCGGCAGCCGCTGTAATACAGAATCAGTATATCAAACGCTGCGGGACGAGCGGTTTGTCGTTGCGCTGCGTGAGGGTAGAATTCGCGTCGCTCCGCATCTGCTCAATTCGACGCAAGATATAGATCGACTTCTTGTTTCTTTGGCGAAGGCGTGGAAGGGTGTAACACCCGTTGACCATTGACGAGCGATTGAGGGGTCTTGACAGTGTGGCGCAGGTGCCATTCGGCGCGTGCGTCGAAATTGACATGATCGCGGACAGAGGTTGGTGGAAGTATATTGCCCACTGTCAGGGGAGCCCGACGAGTTACGCAGTGAGTCTCCACGGCAGTGGCATCCGGGGAAACCCAATGGGCGAGTGTGCGGTCGATCGCGAGGAATACAAGATGCAGGAATATCAGGGCGGATGCCATTGTGGCGCTCTCGGAATAATCTATCGCACCAACATCGATCCCATGTACTGGCGCCTGCGGCACGACGGCTGTTCGTTTTGTCGGCGCCATGGGGTGGTTGGGACATCGGACCCGGCGGGCAATCTCTCCATCGACATCGAAGATCCCTCCAAGGTTCAGTACTATCGTTTCGCACATCGGACCGCGGATTTCTTGATTTGCGGTGAATGCGGTGTGTTCGTCGCGGCAATCACCGACACTGCTCAAGGAAAGCGCGCGGTCATCAACGCACGGGTACTCGATGGCGTCTCGTTAAATTGGGCCTCGGTGGCCGATGTGCACTTTGATGACGAAAGGCCGCCGCAGCGAGCCGCTCGACGATCCCTTCATTGGACTCCCGTGGTGAAGTGAGCAGGGGGGCGTAGCAGCGGGACGTTACGGTGCCGCCAACCGGAACGGATACTACCCGCCCGCTTCCCTTTATCCCGAACCTACGGTGGCATTTTCCCCTGGGAGTTCGAGAAGAGGGGAGAAGAGCTGAAAGTGCGTGTCGAGGGCCAGCTCGTCTTCAATAATGTCGCCCTGCGCCTGGGCGCCGCCCTCAAGGAACTTGGGCTGGCCTACATGCCCGGGGATCTGGTGCAGACGCATGTCAAGGAGGGCCGATTGACACGTGTACTCTCAGACTGGTGTCCACCGTTCCCGGGGTACCACCTTTATTATCCAAGCAGGCGCCAGACTTCACCCGCTTTCACATTGTTGCGCGATGCCCTGCGTCATCCGGACTGATTGGCGGCGCTTCATTCACCGGCTCCATCCAGTCTGTTAATTTGCCGTCGAGCGCCTGGACGACTCGGGGTAAACTGAATGTATCTCGGGGCAAGGTAGTTCCCGGACCCATTCCAAGAATGATCCAAGCCTGGAAACACACGGCGTATTAATCGATAGTCACCGTCTCAGATGCCCAAACTCATTATCCTGACGTGCGCAGTCGCTCTCACGGCGATCCTTGGGCCCGTGCGTTCTCACGCCTCCTGTCTTTCGTTGCCCTCCACCGATCTCAGCACTCTCGAGCAGCGTGCGGATTCAAATCCGGAGAGCGCTGTCTCTGAGGCGGAAAATCGGCTCGCCACCTTGACGAGAGGCCGCGATCCTATGCTCGAGGCCGAGTTCTTTGCGATCATTGCCGCGGCACGGGCGCAACAGGGCCGCGTCGACGAGGCCCACAAGGCCATCGCGTCATCGCGAGAACTACTGGAGCGACTGTCGCCTTCGCCAGACAAGCGTCGCGTAATGGACCAGCTCGCGATGAGCTATGTATTGGGCGCCGAGACGCGTGGCGATCTGCTGGCCGGCGTCAAAGCGATTAACGAAACTCTCGCCCGCGAGCCCGCCAGTTCCGTCGGGTACGTTTGCGCATTGGCGTCGCGCGCGGATCTGCGCGCTGAACTTCTGGAACTCGACCTAGCCGCGGCCGATGGTATCGAGGCTTATGCCACTGCAGAACGGGAGGGCTTCGTCGAGGCGCGCATCCAGGCCGCCTCCAGCCTTGCGACTATCTACCGGCGCAGCGGATTGCTCGAAGAGGCGGAGCGGATGATTGGCGAGGTGATCCACTATGAGCAAGCCGAACGTCGTCCATCACAACTGGCCGCCGCGATGTATTCCCGCGGGCAGATACAGTTAGGTGCCGGCGATTTTCACGAAGCGCAAAAGACGTTCGAAACATCTCGGGAGGTCGCGTTGGGCGCGGGAGATCTGTTTGGCGCCGCATTCACCGATATCGCGCTGTGCCCCGCACTGATAAGCAATGACGAGCTCGATGCAGCCGATCGCGTTTGCACCCAGCATTTGCCGGAATTCACGGCGGCGAAGCGCGACGATCTCGTGACGCTCCTGCTTGGGTATCGCGCGCGCCTCGACCTTGAACGTGGGCGACCGAGCGAGGCGCTCGCGAAACTCGATGAGATTCTCGGGCCACGCGCGAGCGATGTTCTGCCCTCGATCGAACCAGAGCTCTACCATGACCGATCGCGCGCCCAAGGTACCCTGGGTCATTTCACCGAGGCTTACCGGGACCTGGTTTACTCCCTCGATCTGCAACATCACCTTGATGTCACGCAGCGTTCCCGCGCCGCCGCCGTATTGACGGCCGCAGCCGAGGCCCGGAAGATGTTTGCGGGGCGCCGCGCGCTCACACAACGGCTCTGGACGATATCAGCGCTCGCCCTCATCGCCATGCTTTCGTTGATCGCCTACGGCCTGTGGATCAGAGGCCGCCAGGAGCGAAACCTAAGGCGTGAACAAATGGTACTGCGTACCGCGTCGAGCAGCACGCCGGACACCTTGATGTTGATCGACGCGCAACGCGTTATCCGCTTCGCGAATCGTCCGGTGTTACCGGGCGGCCGCGTGCCCACACCTGGCGAGCCACTTCTGGACGCGGTCTCGGCCGAGACGTGGCGGTCATTGCAGCCCGCGCTGACCGAAGTCTTCGAGCACCGGCGCCCCGGTTCGCTGTCGACGAGCCTGATCGATGAAGCAGGCGCGATCCGACAGTTGGAGATTCGTTGCGAACCAGTACTCGAGGGATCGGTGCTCCTTGGCGCCACCATTCGCTGCATCGATGTCACGGAGCTGCGCAGCCTCGAACGGGAGATTCTCGATATCTCAACGCGCGAGCGGCAGCGCTTGTCCAGCGATCTGCATGACGGACTGGGTCAGGAACTGACCGGGATATCGCTGCTGCTGCAGAACTTGGCGACGCGGATGGAACGCGGTATGCCCGGAACAGGACTCCTAGTCAACGAAATCCTCGGTCACGTCAATCGAACCATCACGACGACGCGCGACATCGCCCACGGGTTGTCACCGCTGCAGGTTGAGCAAGGCTCGCTAAGCCGCGCGATCGGTCGTCTCGCAGTTGAAGCTGGCCGCCGGCTGCACTTGGAGATCGCGGCACACTCCGAACCGATGGAGATCGTGGTTCCCGAGGAGACCGCTGATCATCTGTACCGCATCGTATTCGAAGCGATAACAAATGCGGCTCGGCACAGCGCCTGTTCGAGGATCGACATTTTCCTGCAGCTGCGGCAGGGAGAGCTTCACTTGAGGGTCGAGGATAACGGCTCGGGGCTGCCGCCGAACGGCATAGAAACGACGGGATTTGGGCTGAAGACAATGGCATATAGAGCGCGCCTGCTGGGTGGTACGTTTGCACTCGAGCCGGGGGTGGACGGGGGTGCAACACTCAAAGTCAGAGTCCCCCTGGCGATGAGTGTGCCCGTCAGACAATGAGCCGATAATCGAATGTGTTTCATGCATGAAGGGGAAGCCACATGATCTTGGCGGCACCGAGGCGCTAAATCGAACCGCGGCCCGGAGTCCGGAGTCGAAATGGTAAACGAGGGGTCAGTGGCCTACGCGAGGATAGCGCAGTAAATTGACAGAAAAAAAGTCTGTAAGTGATGGATTTTACTGGCTCCCCGGGACGGATTCTAAATCATGCAGAAAAGCACCGGCAATTTCAGGCCTTCACGACAACGAGTTGTTCAGATACCCCCAAACATGCCCCCGCCGAGATGTGGCTGTTACCGGACACTCCCAGCCTTTATGTGATCTGACCCCTCACTTGCCGCTTATCGATAGACCGGCGTGAAGCGCCGCGCAGGGCTGCAGTTTTTGTTGCCGCTCTCGGCGCGCCGTTAGTCGGCGAGTTCGTAACGGACGCTACGACCGGCACCTTGCGTTTGCAATATTCCGCGTTCTACGAGATCGGCGAGGTCGCGCTGCGCTGTGGCGGGGCTGACGTGAGTCAGGTGTGCGTACTTCTTGTTGGTCATTCCGCCGACAAAACCGTTAGGGGCTGCGTCGAGCAAAGCATTCAACGCTTTGCGCTGCCGCTCGCTAAGAGCTGCTTCAGCATGACGCACCCAGAAGCGAGCTTTGTGCAGCACTCGCTCAACCGTGCCGGCACTCTCGCCGCAAGCGGCGACCACCTGCTTGAGGAACCATATCAGCCACTCCGTCGCGTCGAGGTCCCCGCGTGAGAGCGCACCGAGCGCGTCGTAGTACTCGCTCCGAACGGCCATGAAGCGCGTGGAGAGGCTGTATAGCCGCGATGGTCGATTCTCATCCTGCGCCAGAGCCCGATCGAGAAGGGCGCGGCCTACACGTCCGTTACCGTCTTCGAATGGATGAATGAGTTCGAACCAAGCATGTGCCACTCCCGCGCGCAGCAGTCTATCCACGTGCGCGGGCGGCTTATTGAACCAACCCAGAAAGAGCTTGAGTTGCCGTTCGAGGCCGAGTCGCGATGGTGCCTCGTAATGGACACGCTGCCGGTCGATCGGACCGGAGACGATCCGCATGGGCGAGGCTCCGCGCAATGCGCCGACGCGGATCTTGCTTAGACCCGAGCGTCCGGTAGGAAAGAGAGCGGCTTGCCAGCCAGCAAGCGTTTTTTGCGTCAGAGGCTTGTCCAGCCTATGAGTGGCGTCCAGTAGTACATCGACGAGCCCCTCGATGGAACGGGGCGGAGCGGGCAGCCCGGCAGTCGGCAACCCCAGCCGGCGAGCCAATGAGCTGCGCACTGCATTGGGATCGAAGCGTTCGCCTTCGATGGCGCTGGTTGCAACTCCTTCCGAAGTGAGCACTTCTAACTGAGCGTGCAGGTCGGAATTGGGACTAAGTAGCCGGGCCATTCCGCTGAGCTCCCCCTGTGCCCTGCGGGCAGCGGCGAGCGGTTGCGCCAGACGAGCCGAATCCCAGTGAAATTCGGGCCATTCGGGCCGCTGCCAGATCCAAGGCTTGAGGTGCTTAGCTGCCATAATCGCCTCAAAATATGAGGTAATTATACGGCCGAATCACCTCATCAGGCGTGCCCGTATCACGGTGCTGCCAGGACAGGCGGTTCTGCAGGCGTATCCGAGCTGCGGACGGCCCGCGGGCCAGGTTGGGGTCCCGTTCTTGATCTTCGGAACGGGCGCGAGCATCCTCGGATATTCGCTCAGGCGCTCAGCCGAGCGCGTTTGCAACAAAAATCCAAAGCGCTACAACTCAAGGGGGATAACATGAAGAGGATTCTCTCACTCATCGCGCTCACAGCGGTGTTCTTCGCGAGCCATGCCTTCGCCGCAGACCCGGTTCTGGGTACCTGGACGCTTAATGTCGCGAAATCGAAGTTCAGTACCGGCGCAGTGCTGACGGCCGGGACGCGTGTGTATACCGAAGCCAGCGGGCTATACACGCTCGACCAGAAACGGACAGGCGCAGATGGCAAGGAGATGTCGAACCGGGTGCAGTACCGCGACGGCAAGGAGGAGAAGCAGGCGACAGCCGGGCCTGTGGATACGACCCTCGCGAAGAAGATCGATGCGAACACTTGGAACTTTGAACTCAAGAAGGATGGCAAGGTCGTTGGCCATGTCCATCGGGTCGTATCCGCCGACGGCAAAACGCTGACGGTACACAATACGGGTGTGCAGTTGAGCGGCGCTACCGGCGACGAGACGCTGGTGTTCGACAAGCAGTAGGGTCCGAAAGGCCGCGCGCACAGGGACGTGCGCAACCGGCCCAGGGCCGTGAACCTTAGCGGTATCCAGTGCCAGGCGGCCCACAGCGGTGCGCACCATTCCTCCGCTGGGAGTTTCAGTAGAGTTGCGCGCTGACGCTGAGAGCGTGCTCGCCCCAGGGGAAACCCTATCCGCATTCGTAATGGATGCGGTTTCTCGAACCATTGATTTTCGTAAATCGCAGTTGGACTTTCTCGCCCGAGGCATCGCCAGCGCCGAACGTGCGCGGGCACAAGGTGACTACGTACCGACCGATAAGGTGATTGCTGGGCTACGCAAACGGCTTGCGAATGCGAAGCGCTTTCGCAAGTGACTTATAAGGTCCGCCTCACAGGAGACGCCCTGGAGGATCTCGACCGCCCGTACGATGTCTTGCTCAACCGTGACTTGGGTGGGCTGAGCGTGCCCTCCTAGCCATCGAACGAGCGCTGAGCCTCCTCGCTTTCTCACCGTTTTGCTGCAGAAAGGCGCTATTGCAGAAGAGCCCCCGTTGGCGAGAAATACTGATCCCCTTCGGGCACTCGGGATACGTCGCGCTTTTTGAAATCGAAGACAAACACACTGTGACGGTGACAGCGATTCGGCAACAACGCGAAGAGAACTACCATTGATGCGTATTGTCGGCAGAGAAGGACGCCTTAATGTGGGAGCGGCTCTGGGTATCGCTCCAATTACAGCCGTAGAAGTAGAGTCTGCGAGATTAAGTCTCTCCAAATAACATTAATTATATTGCACAATGTCCGGATTTTATTTTCTATTTATGGCTCCGAGGGAGGATTCGAGTTCGCGATGCAAAGGCTGGGAATTCATGCTGTTTCGTGGCGACTCCCCACGCAGGTACGCCCAAACGTGCCCCTCCGATGGTTGACTGCTCCTGGACACCTCTGGCTTTTTCTGGCGGTCGATAACACTGTGGCTGACCCTCGGCGTATCTGATAAAGTATTACCATAGTAAGTAATACTTGATGGAGGCGCAATGCGCGTAACGAGCAAAGGCCAGGTTACTATCCCGATCGGCATTCGGGACAAGCTCGGAATTCAACCGAACACCGAGGTCCGATTTGTGGTTCGAAAGGGGATTGTGGTTCTGGAGAAGGCATCTGGCCGCGGCTCTATTAAACGTCCTAATCGCGGCGAGGCAATCGTGGCTCGGCTTCGGCGGAGCGCTCGGGGGGCTAGCAGAAGTACGATGACCACAGATGAATTGATGACGCTCACGCGAGCTGAGTAGCTAATCCGTGGCCGAACTGATCGTCGATACCAACATCCTGTTGGATCTCTATACGCAGGATGAAGTCTGGGAGGAGCGGTCCGCCGCGGCAATCGCTTCAGCAGCAGATGCCGACGTACTCGTCATCAATCCCATCATCTACGCTGAGCTCTCCGTCGGCATTGAGAAGATCGAGGAGCTAGATGAGTTTTTAGGAGCTGACTTTAGGCGCGATTCGCTTCCGTGGGAGGCAGCTTTCATCGCCGGAAAGGCGTTTCTTGCATATCGCCGGCGTGGCGGGTCGAAGACGGCGCCCTTGCCAGATTTTTATATTGGCGCTCACGCAGCGGTACAGGGGATGAGAATTCTCACACGGGACCCCAAACGCTATACCTCATATTTCCCGACGGTAAAGATCATCGAGCCGTAGATCAGATCGCCACAGGAAAATGTCCACCGCTCAAAGAGTAATGCGCAGCGAGCTGCGGTGCTCGATGGAGCGGTTGTCACCGTTGCAGGTGCCTTTTATGAGGGCTGGGAAAAAAATGAACGGTAAAGTATTGATTTAACTGGCTTCCATGATTCGAAATCCCGCAGAAAACATCGGCAATCTATGGAGTTTCTGATCTCGCTGTGATCTGGATACCACCACCGATACCCCTGCTGAAGGGTGGCTGCGTCCGGACGTTGTAGGATGACAGTACACTCCGATCCAAGCACGTACTCGATCTTGCTCCCTGCGAACACAGGCGCGCAGGCCACACTTCGCGCTATTATTGACGATCTCATGCTGATGTATTACATTGCGTAATACGCTGGAGATTAAATTGTGGCAACGCGCACTGTCAGGTTCGATGAAGAAACAGAAAAGGTCCTGAGCGAAGTGCGCGCGGCGACTGGGTTGCCGATTTCCGAAGTACTCAAGCGAGGTCTTCGGGCTCTCCAGACCCACGTGAAACAAGTCCCGGAACGTACACCCTATGAGGTTTACAGCGAGTTGGATTTGGGCCCCGGAGGCTACGCGATAGCCTCATCCTCGAATACGCAAGAGGGTGTGCGGCTGGCGTTGAAGCGAAAGCACGGCCGATGATTTTGGTCGACACAGGGCCGCTCGTGGCGCTGTTCGATCCTAAGGACCACCACCATGCACGGTGTGTTGCAGTCCTAAGGTCCATACGGGAGCCGCTATGTGCCACAGTGGCGGTGCTCACGGAGGCATTTCATGTGCTTGAGCCACAGAGCGTGGGTTCCGATAGGCTGAGAGAATTCATCGCGAAGGGCGCGATGTCGGTGTGGTTCTTTGATCTGACCGCGTTGACACGGGCATTCGAATTGATGGAATTGTACGCTGGCCGCCCGATGGACCTCGCCGATGCATCTCTCGTCGTTGCCGCAGAAGCTCTCGAGACTCGCAAAATATTTACGCTGGACAGAAATGACTTCGCAACGTACCGAGCTCGTCGCGGGCATCGGCACTACGCTCTTGAAGTATTGGGATGAGCCCTGGCCTTTGCCGCGATTGAGGGAAGCCGTCACGCGGGCCTACCGATCGCAATGGATTGAAGAGCGCTTCACGACTCATGCTCGATAGGATCACCACCGTGCCGAAAGCGCGGTTGGGCACGCGCATCGTAATACTGGATACGGTGCGGTTGAATCGCGCGCTCACGGTATTCCTTGGTCTTGCCAGATGAGAAGCGGCCGCCTGCTTCCGGGCCAACTCCGGCTATTCAGAGTGCCGAATTGCTAGCGCCTAAGCTGCCACTCGGGGATTGGCGAGCATCTGCCATTCGCGCATGGTCTCGTTTGCAAAATCCTCGTAAGCACGGGGTTCGTGGCCTAAGAGCTTTGTCAATATCGCGGTATCATCGTCCTGGGCAACAAAACCGCGCTCGAGATATCCTTGAAACATCATGCGAATATCGAACGCCGCCCACGACGGAGCGTGCTTGCGCATCTGTTCCTCAAAGATATCCAGGTTGTCTCCTGCATATTTGATTTCCTTGCCGAGCACTTTGCTCCAGATCGACGCGGCTTTCGGACCGCTTAGAACGGTGGGGCCATTCACGTTATAGGTCTTACCAAAATGCTTATCGGACATCAGAGAGATTGCGGCGGCTTCCGCAATGTCGCGAATATCGACCGCCGATATTCCGACGAGTCCCAGCGGATTGGGATACACCGACATTTTGGTAAGCAAGTCTTTGAATGACGCATCGTTCTGGAAGAAATAGTTTGGGCGAATAATCGTAAATGGTACGTCAAACTCTCGGATCGCGCTCTCAATGGCGAGCTTTGATGCGAAGTGCGGAACATCCTTGAAATGCTCAAGGCGAAACACCGAGTGGTAGACAACGTGCGACAACTTGAGCTTTTTTGCCAGATCGTAAGCGATGAGCCCTTGCGTCAACTCATCTGGCGTGACAGCGTTGAGAAGATACATTTTGTCAACGCCCTTCATCGCCTTTTCGATGGAGACCGGATCGAGCAGATCACCTACGACCATCTCAACCCCGGGCAAGGATTTCTCGTCGGCTTTGCGCACGAGAACCCGCACGTCGGCATCGCGCTTTTTCAGCTCTTTGACAACCTCGGAACCGACGTGGCCGGTGCCGCCGATGACTAGTATAGTGAATTCTCTCCAGATGAATTGTGGCTGGTGACGCCGCGCCCACGAGACTTAGAATTGCTGTGGGCGGCCGTATGGATCGCATGACAATAGGGATATCTGCTCAGGAGTTCGGTGCTCGAGCGTACATAAGGACGAGATTTCGCTACTCGACCAACGACAGCTTCTGGGCTGGCTTCACCTATGACACCTACTGCGAAGCACCATGCTCAGCTTCTGACATCATTTTTTGTGTAGCAGGTCAAATTGAACAATCGGGCAAGCGGACCTTCGGGACCGGCTGGAACGGGGTCGAGAGTGTGAATTCGCTGGCGATCACTATCGGCTCGGTCACCGTTCAGCAGGTCCGGATTTTACAAATAACGGTTCGGGGTATCGGAGCTGGGGGTGTTGCTCCTCGCGACAGGGCGATACCCGCCAAAATATCCCAGCGATCCATCGCTGGAAAAGCAGGGTGCAGCAGAATCAAACACCTGCATCGGCCGCCAATCGGAGTTTAGGGCGCCGTGATTCCAAACGTGCGCGGCGGTGCGGGCGAGAACTGTAGGCCGTGGGCGATAGACTCTGATCCGAAAGAGTAGTACTGGCTGCCGATCAGGTTGGCACCCCACAGCCGCAGATCATACCGGCGGCTGGGGTTGATCCATCGTACCGATGCGTTGAGCAGGTTCACGACCGGCTGCTTCATGCTCTCGTCCGGGAACCAGTAGAACGAGTTCGTATACGACACATTCGCATTAAGGTCGAAATCGCCGTCGGAGCTCGAATCACATAATCAGCCACGAAATTAGCGCCGTAGTGCGGGGCGCGGATCAGGTCCAACCCGGAGGCATTACAGGTGTACGTCCCGTTGGGTGTGCAGCTTTAGAAATTGCCAAGAATTGCTCTCCACGCCGTACATAATGGCTGAACTTGAGTTTGCGGTAATCGTGCATGAACACCGCTTGCCGTTGGCCCTCCGACACATGTACTTGAGCGGGGCGATGATCGTTCGTGTAGGTGATGCCGTAGAGTGCCTGCACACGCGTGAGATTGGCAACTGGCGTACCCCTCCGGAGTCACCCCGGAAGAACGGACACGATTGATCGCTCAGCTTGTCGCATTCATCGCGCGTCGCTGCGCATCACTGAACGACGCCATCAATCACCTTGGGCGCAGCCGTCACGGTGGGCATGGTGCCCAAGTACTCGGTGTCGGCCGAGCTGCTCGGATCGTGTAGACCACCCGAGGGCAACGTCAGTGGCGTGAGCGCCATGGAGGAGCACTGTGCCGCGCCACTCCCGAGACTCTTGAGAAGGATTGCCCCGTTCAGCGCCTTGACGATCAGCGGCGTGGTCGTCGATCCGGAAAGACTCGGCAAGGTCATCGTCGTCCCGTCGGGAATCGAAAATGCCGATACGTAGCTCGCGCCGCTAGCGTTGCAATTCTCGATGCTGTTGTTGACCGGATTGATGCACGATCCCGGAATCCCCCCGAGGTTGCCGAAGCCGTTGAACTGAAGCAGTATCGGCAACCCCGAATACGATCCGTAGGCGGATCCCGTGGGAACCGTGTAGGCGATGTTTTGCGGCGGATCGAAGGGAACAATGCTCCCCCCCGTCACGAGCCAGAGCGACTGATTCCATTGGTTCGGTCCCGTCTGCCACGTGTAGTAAGTGGCGGGGTTTGCCGGTTCGCACAGATTCCCCGCTTGGGCATCGGGTCCTCCCGCCGGACAATTCGCCGTGGTGAGCGGCGAGTCGACCAGCCAGCCAGTCTGCAGGCCATTCTGCGCGTACTGCGAGCTGGACGGTGGGTTCTCCCAGATCACGGGCGCGTGGGTTGTATCCAGCAATCCGGCGGCAGCGAAGGTATAGGTGACTGTGCTTGCAGCATTCGGGGCACTGAACCATTGTGAGTCCGTGCCATTGGCATAAGGCGTGGTAAGACTCATGCTGGAATATCCTGCGATCTGGCCGGCTGTCGGGCACTGGCTCAAGCAGTAGAGCGTCAACGCCGCAGTACCGGGAATGACCGTGGTTTGGTTGTAATAAAACACCGCATCGCCTGGTGCATGAGGTGAGCCGGTCGGCGGGACATTGATATTGCCGCCGAAGGAATTCGCCCAGCCGGAGATCGGTACTGCGTTAAATGTCGTCGCATTCACCGTCGCAACGGGGCTGAGCGTCGAGGTAAGGCAACCGTTATTGGTGCAGTTCTGGATACCAACGACTGTGAAGCTCCCAAGATTCGAGTTCCACTGCATCACCCAGTTGTTGATACCGGTAACCGAGGCATTGCCGGTGGTCAGTCCAGTGAGGTCGGCACTGTAAGTGAACGGAATACCATCCAGGGCCCCGAGCGTGGTCGAGACTTGCGTCCACTTGGTCAACTTGCCGCCGTTCTTGCTCAGGGAATAGGTACTCGTTTTGCCCGGCCGCTGGTCGGCCACAGTCAATCCGGACACGGGGTTGCCATCGGCAATCGTGAGTCCCTGAAAATTGATCCCCCAGTAGTTGGCAAATCCGTAGTACGAAGATCCCTGATAGGTGGCAAGAACCGGAAATCCTGGATTCACCTGATCCACGCGCGTGCCGTCACTGGCGTTGTACGTTCCATACTGCGAGACCGCGACCGTCGCGTTGGCGCTCGATCGGTCGAAGCACTCATCATGGGTGCCGTCGTTGCGGTGGAAGTCGCTGGGGTTGTACGCGAAGTTGAAGGTTACCGGACTGCCACCGCCGCCATTGCTGCTTCCGACGAACATCGTGCCCGAACCGGACGTCGTAGAACTCGCGGACATGGCCAGAGCGGTGTTGCTGGACTGTTGCCCTGTCTCGAGGAAATCGATCTCGCCTGGCTTGGTGGTATCGATGTAGCCGTTGAATCCGGCATTCCCGCCACTCTTGCCGATGTAGTCCATGCGGAACGAACCGTAGGGAGGCGCTGTGACAGGCGACTGGGTGGCATTCAAGTAGGCGTAAACAGTGGTCTCATTGCTCTGCTCCGTCATTGACAGCCAGACCTTGGCAATCATCGGGTCGCTGTTGGACGTGCGCGTGACATCGACAATGGCGTTCGCATAATTCGTAGCCCCCGCCGAGGCGGCGCTGCTGCCTCCCTTGGCGCTCTGGCACTTGTTCATGTCAACCAAGGCGAGATAGGGCCCGGCATTGACCATGTCGCTTGGATCCATCGACCCGATCACGCAAAGCACCATGTTCAGGCTGCCGATTCCCTGCGCCGTCTCGTCCTGTACATAGAGATTTTGCGGATCGGTGACATACGGGGAGGTCGACGGAGGCGTTGCCTGGGCGGTCATGCTGACCAGAAGCACCGTGGCTAAGGCCGCATCGCGATGAATGAATTTATTCATGGGATTCTTTAATTGGCGGTGACTACGGAAATGGCCTTCGGGGTCGAAATACCCGTAACCGGCGCCGCGGCAGGAGTAGGGGGAGGCGTGACGGAGGAACCGCTGCTGCAGCCGGCGAGAACACCCACGGCGCCCGCAGCCAATACAAGAATGAACCAATTGTTCTTCATACAGATCTCTCCCGAAAACGACCGTTCGGCGACACGAGCCGCGAAAATGCCCGGGCAAGCGCCGAGTGCAATCCGGTAATGGTTGAGCTCTCAACCTCGGCGGGACTTGCTAATCCGCAACTAGCGGCTGAGCGTCAGGAAACTTGAGGGATGTAAACGAAAAATGCGTTTCCGGAATAAGCAGCAGGCCCGCTCAAGCACAGCTGCACGGGAAGGTGAGACGGTTTACGTAGTGTACGTAATGCGCGGCGAGCGCAAATTGAGGCCACGCACTTTGGCAGCGCGTAGCAAAAAGTCTGCGCCAAGACCGGCGAACTTGTCCGCCGCAAAGCCCTCATTCGCGAGTCCCCGGGCGCGACGGACGGCATTCGGCATTAACCATCGGTCGAATTCCTAATCTCGGGGTAAGAAAGCGGTCATTTCGTTGAGAGCAATTCTTGAGGGGCTCATCGAGACCGCCTGGTAAAATCGACCTTTTCGCGCATCGCGAGGACTCTGACTTTCACGATGCGTCGGATCAATGCGCAAGGGACGGGCTTTCCGAATGGGAATTGCAGGTTGCCCTTCGGGCCCGCGTAGGGCCTTACGGCCTTCATGAGACTGTCGTCGCCTCGCACCGGAGGATAAAGGCCAATGTGCTTTTTGAATGCCGCGAAATACACCAACATACCGTTCAATTTGAACGCGGGCATTCGATAGCTGATGGTTTCCTCGGCCGCCGGCGCAGCCGTTTTGACCGTCTGTCGAATCCTCTCGAGAATGGCCTGCACATCGGGCGCAAAGCCCGCAATGTATTCGTCCACCGTTTTGGGAATCGTTTGCGTTGGCATGGGGCCTTCCGGTGAATTGGTCGGTGTTGCTTAGCTCTCCACCATGCGTTTCAGATCGGCCAGGACACTTTCGAACGTCCTGCCGATCATCTTGTCCATGTTGAATATCCTGGGTTGCACCAGAGCTGAGTAGGCTCAGGGCTCAACTTTTGTTCGCCTTCAATGCTCCCGGGGCGCCCGCCAAGCCCTCAATAGTCTGCGGCAAAGCGTCTCGCTATGACAGCCCGCAACGGCCTGCGCCCTGCTTAGTGGAGCATTTGCATGCCCACGCCATACCTCACGACGGGTTACCAGGATATTTGGGTAATATTCAAAAGCATCCCGATATATAAGGCGAGCCAAGATAATGAGCGCAAAGGCAGGCGTCACGATTCAGGTAGGATTCAATGGAAATCGAAATCATTTGAGGACACGGGCAAATGACCGCCATTACGCTGAGTCGCGATCTTAAGAAGGCAGTCCTCTTCGCGGCCATCGCGGCTGTGCCCTTATCGGCCGCCGCACAGAGCATGCGCTACGAGAGAATCGATTATCCGCGGGCGGTCCAGACGCTGATTACCGGTGTCAATGACGATGGTACGATCATCGGCACCTACACCTTGGGCGAATTGCCGCGTGCGCCCAAGGGAACGGCGTGCGTTTCCAACACCGCGATCACTTGCGGCGCCGCGCTGGTCGATGCGTTCATCTACAGGCACAAGACCTTTTCGATGCTCCGAAGTCCGGAAGGCTCGAGTATTCGATTGGTGGCGATCAACAATCATGATCAGATTCTGCTGCAGGACAGCCATGGAAAGGGAAACACGTGGTTTTTGTATGACATCGCCAGGGATCTGTTCACGCCTATTGGCATGGTTGGAAACCTTTCAACTGCCGACGGAATCAAGACCATTCATCTGCACGTCGTCAACGGTCTGAATGACAAGGGTGAAATCCTCGCAGGGGCCAATTCCGGTCGAGTCTTCGGAAAACCGGCACTGGGCGTGCCCGGGTCGCTCACCGCGCCCACCGAGCCCGGCGATTTCACGGCGGTACCGAACTGTGCGGGTGGCAACCTGGACATCAAAGGAATCAATACGCTCGATCAGGTTGTGGGCACCTGTCATCTGGCGCCATCAACAATGGAAACGTCGTGGGTTTTCTTGCGACCCCGATCGCCGGCTCCGGCGGCCAATAGCCAACTCACATCGGTGGAATAAGAGAATTCGCGCGAGAGCGGATACCGTGATCATGTAGTTGTCCCACTTCTAGCTCCCGGCCAACCGGTCGTGGGTGCCGATTTGACTGCTCACTCACCGCTCATCGATACCAGCGTGAGGCCCTTCCGCAGGGCTGCAACTCCCGTTGCCGCCGTCAGCCCTCCAGGACTCGGTCGCTCACGGTTTACCTCCAACCCATAGTTGACCTGTCCGTTTGGTGGCCATCTGCCCGTTTCCGAATAGTTGTCCGAGGGTGTCTAAATGTCCGATGTCTATAGACACATCGGACGTTTCGGACGGTGACGTGCTCCGCAAATGTCAACAGGCGGACACTGTAGAATTCCAGCCTATGACCATTCGGGACTTCATCAAACGACGCACCCGGATCTTTTTTGGGATGGCCATTGCGGGCTGGCTCGTCTGTGCTGGATCGATGATTGTGTCCGAGAATGCGCAATGCAAACCCGGATGCGGCAACGTCCGCCCCGCGCCGCCGACTGGACTTTTCCTCGGGGTGCCGCTTTTCGCGGGCGCGATCCTCGGCATGACGTTTTTCATCAAATGTCCAAGGTGCTCGGCTCGGCTTGGGCAGTTCAGCATGCAAACACCATTCTCGTTCGGCCGCCAAATCAATTTCTGCCCGTACTGCGGAGTTAGTTTCGACGAGCCCTGTCAGAAGCTTTGATGCCACTGTCATAGCATCGACCTGTCGATGGTGTGCCCGCCGAGGCAGGCGGTGAGGATTCAGGCGTTAACCAGGAAGTTCAGTACCTCGTGCCGGCATTGTCGATTGATGCCGTGACGAGGGCGAGGGAGGTCACAGGCTCGCCGTATCGGTCGATGCCACCTAAATCGACCACCCGGGCCTCCATAGGCCAGGGGCGACATCGAGGGTGCGTCCTTGAATCGCTCCCGGCTTACGGTCACGGTCATACCGTTCGGGTCCGGGCGCCGCGGGGTCGCTTGGCGGCCGCGCTTGCGGGTCTACCGACGCCGGTCGATGACTTGGGGAAACAATCGGGATACAAGTGGCTCCGTAGAACCTCAAGAATCGCGCGTAAGTGATTGTCTAATTGGCTCCCCGGGACGGATTCGAAATCGCATGAGAAATGCCCCAAATCCCAAGGGTTTCTTGGAGAGCATTCCGCCGATACCCCCAAAAGTGCCCCCGCGGATGGCCGGCTGTTTCCGGATACTGTTAGCCGATACCGGACGTAGCAGTCGCTGAACCGCGGGCCTGCCCGAGGCTTGGAGCGGTGTATCTGCAATTGGGAAGATTGCCTCGCCGCTAGCCCTTTCTTGAAGGCGAGTGAAGTGATACTGTAGTATCACTTTATGCGCACAGAACTTGTTACCACGTTGAAGCGAAAAGCATCGGAATTGCTGGCGGATATCGAGAAGGACGGGGCTCCGATCCTCATCACCCAGCATGGCCTGCCGGCCGCCTATCTCGTCGATGTTGACGCCTACGACGCTCTACAGCAACGCATCGGCTTGCTCGAGGGCATCGCCCGGGGTGAGAAGGCGGTAGAGGATGGTCGCGTCGTGACCCATGCGCAGGCAAAGCAACGCATGTCACGATGGCTCAAGTAATCTGGGCCGAGCCGGCTTTAAACGACTTAGACGCCATCGCCGATTACATTGCGCTCGATAATCCGACGGCTGCCAGTGAATTGGTCCAGCGAATAGTCAAGCACGTAGATCAGTTGATTGTTCAGCCGGACAGCGGTTCCAAACCTCGCGAATTACGCGGTGGTCGCTACCGTCAAATAGTGGAACCGCCGTGCCGCATATTCTATCGGCGGGACGGTGAGACGGTTTACGTAGTGTACGTAATGCGCGGCGAGCGCAAATTGCGGCCTCGCACCTTATCGGCGCGGGGCAAAAAGTCTGCACCATAGACAGGCGAACTCATCCGCCCATCGAGGTATGGTTCGACTAAGGCGAGTTCCGGGGCGGGGACGCCTGGGATCAGACCATCCTCGTCGGAGCGGCGTCACCACTGGACGGCGCGTTCTTTCTAATTAATCTCCGTTGAGATCGGCCGCACCACGAAATCTCCCGTTGTAGTACACCCAGAGTCATCTTGAAATTTCACCCTCAGGTGATCGCCAACCTTTGCCTGCGTTTTTAGATCCGACAGCATCAAGTGCTTGCCCCCCGGGGCGAGAACGACCCGACCACCGGCGGGTATCGCCAGCGAGTCCAACATTTCCATTCGGCTCAGACCGCCAACCGTACGGGTCTCGTGCAGCATCGCCATGCCTGCCGCCGCGGTGTTGATATTCGTGATGCGCAGCGGCCGCGATCCGTGATTTTCGAGAATCGCATAACCTGCAAGCTCCGTCTGCGCCGGCGTGGGTTCGCGGATCCAGGCGGACTCGATCTTCAGATCACAGGCAAGCGCAGCAGGCGAGGCGCCCAGAAGGGCTGCGAAAGCGACGATGAGAACATTAACGTTTACGTTCATGATATGTTTTTCCCGGTGTGTCGAGGCGTTAATAGTCGCTCCACCCGCTTGCGATGAGTGGAGGCTCTGGCGGAGAGTTTTCGAAGCCAAATGTACGCGCCCGTTACTGACAGAGCGGCGATCACGAATCCCAAGACGCAGACAATGAAACGGTACAATACAGAGTCCCGGAGATCTGCAAAATGCAAGGCACGGAGCCAGAGGCCGACGAAATTTCCACGCGGCTCGTTGCGAGGTATGTCGGCGCTTACGAGGTCGCCGGTGTCTCCATCGAGCCAAAGGGACGTGGCCCAGCCGTGGGCTTCGAGATTTAAGTCGCTGCCGACGGCGTAGGTGTAGACACCAAATTCGGGAATGTACGCCATACCGTACGGGTGCACGATAGTAAATCCTTCGCGTTTCGCTATGCGCGCCATGAGTTCGGCGCCGCGCCGCTCGGCGTCGTTCCAAGTCAGGCGCGGCGTCGCGTTTGGATGAAGCGGGAGACTTTTCAGCATGTCGGGGTCCGATCGATAGGCGAACAATCGAGCTGTTACAGGCTCATACACGGCCGGCAGATTTAACATCACGCTCGACCAGCCGAAGACGAACAATAGCGGCCAGAGCCACAGCCCACCCGCTCGGTGAATGTCGTAGTTCACTCGTATTGCGGTCGCCGGATACTTCACTGACCATGCCGGCTTCCATCGGCGCAGGAAATGCGCGATCGCACGAGGTAGCGTGAGATAGAAGCCCAAAAAGCAATCGATCGTCCAGGCAAGCGCCACGATACCGAGGATCCAAGCTCCAGCCTCGCCGAGCGCCAGATTCATGTGTAGGCGATATAGAAATGGGACGAGATTGATGCGACCCTGCGACAGATCACCATCGAGCCTGCGTCCAAGTTCCTCGCCCGTCCAAGGATCGAGAAACAGATGGTCGAACGCGAGCGCTGCCGGCCCTGCCTTGCTCGGCTCGCCTCGTGGCAGCATGCGCATCACAGCTTGGCGATCATCCACCCAGAAGTAGCCGACACGTGCCTCAGGTGTCAGTTCTTCGGCGCGCTCAGCCAGCATTCCAAGCGGTAGCGTCGGCGCGTCGGATCGGTGCGCAGCGAAGAGCTCTGGTGCGATCAATTCCTCCACCGAGTGCCTAAAAGCAAGCAGGCTCCCAGTCAAACCCTCCAGCAGCAAAAACGCAGCCATCAGGAGACCGGTCCATCGATGGAGCCACACGAAATGCGCGCGCACCATGATGAATACTCAGAACTGAGCGCTGATCTCGCCGATCAGCGTTCGTGGATCGCCGTATAGGCGCCGGTCGTAAGCATAGACATGGCCGGCATAGGCGTAAGTCGAGCCTACCTGTGGGTCGTTGAGTGAGATGTAATTGAAATAACGCCGGTCCAGCAGATTCGAGGCGTTGAGCTGTACGGTCCAGCGGATGCGGGGCGTCGTGAACCGGTACGACGCCATTGCATTGAGTGTCGCGACGCCGGGGAGTTGCGTGTAATCGCTGGTCTGCGCCGCGGGAACGCCGGTGTAATTGAGCGCCGGCGTGGGCCCCTGGGCATTGACACCTGCGCCAATTCGAATGCCCTCATCGGAGCCGGGCGCTGTGTCGTAGGTGGTCCACAGGTTGCCGATAATCCGGGGAGTCTCCTGCCATGGTGTGCCGGCAGGGTTGCCCGGATCGTTGCTCACCAGAATCCGGGCGTCGATGTCGGAAAAATTGAAGATCAGATTCCATCCACGCACGAGTTCGCCCTGCAGGTCGACCTCGAGTCCCCGGCTTCGCACTCTGCCTGTCACGAGGTCGAACGCCGGGTTGTTGGGATCCGGCGTCGGGATGTTGGTCTTGGTGAGGTCGTAAACGGCGATGGTCGAGGAAAGCCGGCTGTCGGTGGTTGCGAATTTGACACCCAGCTCGTACTGGAGAGCACCGGTCGGCGGGGCGAGGCCGCCTCCGGTGATCGGGGTGCCATTGCTCGGACCCCAATTCTCCGCGTAGTTGGCGTAGAGGCTGACCCATTTCGCCGGCTGCCAGAGCAGCCCCGCGCGCGGCGTGAGCTTGTCGCCGCTGATCGGGCTCGACGAGAGCGATGTGAGCGTCTCGCCCGAGTAATTGGCTTCATAGACGTGCTGGTAGCGCACGCCCGCGAGAAGAAACCAGCCCTCCGGCAGGGCGACCTGATCCTGCAGGTGCAGCCCCCAGCTGACCGTTGGACCCGTGCCCGCATAGGAGGGCAGAGGCGATCCGAATGGCGTGCCCGGATGCACAGGGTTGAACAGACTGATCAACGAATCGACCGTCGGATCGAGGACATAGTTCGGATTGGAATTCGTTAGCACGAACTTCGAGTTGAACCGATACCAATCACCGCCGAGGAGCAGCGTGTGCGTCAGCGGCCCAGTCATGACGTGTCCGGTCAGATCGAGATACGTGGCGTAGGTCTCGTCGTGCGTATTGAAGGGTGCCTCGTCTCGGTACACCGCCGGGGCACTCGCCGGGTTGTTGGGGTCGCTCGGGCCAATCCCATCATAGGTGGTTACTTGCGGTGAGGTTGCGTGCACCAGATTCGCAAGAAATTGTTGCTTGATCGCCCAATTCGGGGCGAGCTGGTACGACCAGAGCAGGCCGCCGAGGTCCGTCTGCTCGCGCATGGTGGAGCGCTCGCCGAAGTTGAGGCTTGGATCGTTGAAGAGGGGCACGAATTGGCCGCTCGGTGCCTGGGTGAGCGGGAAGATCGCGTAGTTGCCATTGAAGCTCGCGTCTTTGTGCTCGTACTCCAGGTTGACCTGGAGCAACTCGCCGACCAGTAACTTGAGCGACGGTGCGACGAACAGATCCCGGTGGAAGCCGAGGTCAACGATCGAATTGCCCGTGTCGTATGAGCCATCGATCCGGTACAGCAAGGTGTGCTCCGCATTAAGGGGTCCGGTCGCGGCCACCGTGGTTCGATACAGATCGTACGACCCGAACTGCTGCCCGATTGTGTACGCGCTCGTCGCCTGCGGCTGCTTCGTCACGATATTGACGACTCCGCCCGGCTCGACGGCCCCGTAAAGGATGGCGGCGGGTCCTTTCAGCACCTCCACGCTTTCGACGTTCGCCAACTGTTGGGTGAACAATTCGGTGTCGCCGCTGACGCTGTCGATACGTACGCCGTTGCGCAAGTGTGAATCCGTCTGGAAGCCCCTAAGCACCACGGCGTCGAACGAGTTGCCGAAGCTGGTGTCGCCACCGGCTGCGAAGGCGATCCCGCTCACGTTGCGCAGGGCCCCATCGATGCGGGTGACTTGCTGATCGAGGAGCACCTGCTGCGGAACCACTTGGATGTCGAGGGGAGTTTCGAGGATTGGTGTGTCGGTTTTTGTACCGGTACTGGCATTGGAGACGGCGTAGTCGCCCTCGACTGTTTCCTTGACGGTCAATTTGGGCAGTTCAGTGGTCGATGGTGGCTCAATCGTATTCGCAGCGAGAGTTGCCATTGAGCTGTAAAGTAGGGCGAGCGCCGAGCAGATTCGAAGTGTCTTCATAGTTTTATTCTCCAAAATGGCATTGCAGGTCGGTCGACGTCATGTCAGTGACGCTCCAGGACGAATGCGAGACTCTGCAGTGCCACGGCACGAACAGGCTGCCCATCGTGCTGCGCCGGCCGACAGCGCCACGACTCCACCGCCATGCGCGCCGCCTCATCGAGGCGAGGGGATCCACTGCTGCTGACGATGCGGACGCTGTCAATGCGCCCGCGCTCGTCCAGTTCCACCCGGAGCCGCACCTCGCCCTGCTCACGCTGACGTTTCGCCTGCGGCGGATAGCGGGGGGCGGTGCGCACCGGGCATTGGATGGCCAACTCCGTGCCCAACGTGCGCGTCACGTCGGGTGGCAAAGAGCGGAGTGTGGGCGCGGGCGAGCTCGCTGTGAGCGGTGCCATGGGTTCATCAGCTGCGGGAAGCTCCATCGCGGGGAGGTGGTCCACCGAAACGGCCGGAGCCGACACGATCAATCGTGCTGGCATCAGGGGCGGCTTTAGCTCGTGCGCAGCCAACGGCTCGCTGAGGAGCCTGACTTCCAGCGCCGACTCATCGTGTCGTGGAAGTCTGGCACTTGCATACCAGAAGCCCGCAAGTATCAAGCCGTGCAGCAGCACGACTGTGGCCAATACGAACACACGTGTACGTGACATCGCCCCTCGCAATGGTCCCAAGGACCGCAATTGCAAAGTCGCAAGGGCGCACATCGAGTGCGCCACAATGGGTTAGATCAACCCGATACGATGCTTAGGCGAAGGAAGGCGGACCGCGAGGCAGGCTGGTCGGCACGATCGTGCCGCGGGGCAGGGATATCTCAGGAGGAAAAGCAGTCGGTGGGATGGCGGCCGGCAACAGCGCTGACGGCGCCGAGCAGGAATGCGTGATCGCGAGAACGGCGGCCGCCGCCGCATACGGGCAGACCCCCATGCCGTCATGCTCCGGCGAGTGATCGCCGTGACCGGAGGGACTGGGTTGGGCGGACATATCCATATCGCCCATATCCATTCCAGGCATGTCCGGCATGTCGTGCGCGGCAATTGGGCCTGCGGCATTCGGCGGCACTGGTGCGTAGCCGCTGCACAGAATGAGTCCGCCCGGGCCGGGCATGAATCCGATCGGTATCAGGGCACGACAAAAGAAGCTGGTTAGCAACAATACTGCGAACCACGGCTTCTCCAGCCAACGATGAGCGATCCGATTTCTCACATCGTTAGCCTACCGCACCGTGGTACCAAAGCCCACGGGCTATCAATGAAGATAATCTGGCTTTGTCGTGCCGACCCTCGACCACACCGCACCCGGTTTCTGCGGGCCAAGTCGAAGTGCTCCAATGCATTCGCGCGGCATACCACGATGAATCGAAATGCAAGATGACGGGTTATTTTTCTAGGACTGAGGAGCAAAGTGAATTAGCAGGATAGTACTATAAATTATTGATTTAACTGGCTCCCCGGGACGGATTCGAACCGCCGACCAACGGATTAACAGTCCGTCGCTCTACCACTGAGCTACCGGGGAATTCGGAAGAGGCGCGGATTGTCGGGAAGCCACGCTGTTAAGTCAAGGAATCGCGCACTCAGGCATGCTCATTGATGACCCGTAATTGAGTGCGGAATATACGGCGCCTCGAGCTGTGCCGTCTCTGCGGCGCTGAGTTCGAGGTCGAGCGCTGCAACGGCATCGTCCAGATGCTGCGGCTTGGTGGCGCCGATGATCGGAGCCGTCACGCCGGGCTTTCGAGTCAACCAGGCGAGCGCGATCTGCGCCCGGGAGACTCCGTGCCCCGACGCGACGGCGGTCACGGCCTCGACCACCTTGCGATCGGCCTCCGACGTGGGCGGGAAAATCTTGTCCCCGTAGATATCGGTTCGGGCCCTGTCCGTCTGAGTGTTCCACTCGCGCGTCAAGCGTCCGCGGGCGAGGGGGCTCCAGGGCAGCACCGCGATGCCTGCATCGGCGCAGAGCGGCAACATTTCGCGCTCCTCCTCGCGGTAGATCAAGTTGTACAAATTCTGCATGCTGACGAAGGGCGCCCACCCGCGCTGGCGGGCGAGGTGCAGGGCTTTGCTGAATTGCCAGACGAACATGGAGGAGGCGCCCAGATAGCGCACCTTGCCCGACTTCACCAAGTCGTGCAGCGCTTCGAGTGTTTCCTCGATCGGCGTGTGAGGATCCCACCGGTGAATTTGATACAGATCGACGTAGTCCGTCCCGAGCCGGCGCAAGCTCGCGTCGATCGCGGTGAAGATGGCTTTGCGCGACAACCCACCTCCGTTCGGCCCGGGGCTCATCGGAAAGAACACCTTGGTGGCGATCACCACCTCGTCGCGGCGGGAATAATCCTTGAGTGCCTGACCGACGATCTCCTCGGAGGTGCCGTCTGAATACGCATTGGCCGTGTCGAAGAAATTGATTCCCAGGTCGATGGCCTTGCGGATCAATGGCCGGCTCTGATTCTCGGGCAGCGTCCACGGGTGATCTCCGCGCTCGGGAACCCCGTAGGTCATGCATCCGAGGCACAGCGGCGAGACTTGAAGGCCGGTGTTGCCGAGATTTTTGTAGTTCATGATAGATCAACAATATTAGGTGGTTGAGCGATAATTCGCATGTAAAATCTATCGAGACGTTTCCGCGGAAACGTCCTGTCTTCTACAGCAGAACCGAGAGCGCATCCGGAGACCGACCGGCAGCGCCCGCTCCCGGCCGGTGGTGCGCTCCCGCGCGCCCTCAGCCCGCCCGCCGTGCCGCCGGAGACGCCAGCGCCCGCTCGATGCGCCGGAGCGCATCCTCGAGCACGTTCATGGACGTGGCGAACGAGATCCGCATATGGCCGGGCGCTCCGAATCCAGAACCCGGCACTACCGCGACGCCGGCCTCGACCAGGAGATACTCCGCGAAGGCGTTGTCGTCCTTGATCCCGAGGTTGCGCATGGCACCGTGCACGTCCGCGAACGCGTAGAAGGTACCCGCGCCTTTTTGGCAGCTGATCCCGGGAATGGCGTTCAGGCCGGCGACGACGAAGTCGTGACGCTCCTTGAACGCCTTGTTCATCTCGGCGACGCAGGCCTGGTCGCTGTTGAGCGCCACGGTGGCGGCACGTTGCGAGATGCTCGAGGCGTTGGACGTGGACTGGCCTTGGATGGTGCTCATCGCCGACACGATGTCCTTGGGTCCTCCGCAGAAGCCGATTCGCCAACCGGTCATCGCATACGCCTTCGAGACGCCGTTGATGGTGACCGTGCGTCCGTAAAGCTGGGGGTTCGCCTGCGCGAAGCTCAACAAGGGCTCGGGTGCCCAGTAAATGTGCTCGTACATCTCGTCCGCGGCAATGATCACCTGCGGATGTTTTTCGAGCACCGCCCCCAGGGCTTTCAACTCCGCCGGCGTGTAGGCCGCTCCGGTGGGATTGCTCGGGCTGTTGATGATGAACAGCTTGGTGCGCGGCGTGATGGCGGCGTCCAATTGCGCCGGCGTGATCTTGTAGCCTTGCTCGGCGCCCCCATTGACGACGACCGGGGCGCCGTCCGCGAGCAACACCATGTCGGGGTAAGACACCCAGTAGGGCGCCGGGATCACGCACTCATCACCCGGATCGAGAAGCGCGGCGCACAAATTGAAACAGGTTTGTTTCGCACCGGAGGACACCAGGATCTGGCTGCGCTCGTAGGTCAGGCCGTTCTCGCGCTTGAATTTCGCGATGATGGCGTCCTTGAGCTCCGCCGTGCCGTCCACCGCGGTGTAGCGCGTGATGCCTGTACGGATCGCTTCGACACCCGCGTCCGCAATATGTAATGGCGTGTCGAAATCCGGTTCCCCGGCGCCCAGGCCGATGATGTCCTTGCCCTCGGCCTTGAGTTTGGCGGCGCGCGCCGTCACGGCGAGGGTGGGGGAGGGCTTTACTTTCTGAACACGCTTGGACAGTAATGAGGTCAACGGAGTGATCCTATGTAAAAAACGCGGCGCCTGAGTGTACGAAAAACAACGCGCTTGCGCCAGGCGCGGCGTGCCTTTAGTCCCATCGTCATGAGAGAATAGGGTCATGAGTTTCGAGTTGTATTCCGATTACAGGCCCGCGGGCGATCAGCCTGAGGCAATCGAAAAACTGATAGACGGTCTCACCTCGGGTCTCGCGCATCAGACTCTGCTGGGCGTGACTGGCTCCGGCAAGACTTTCACCATCGCCAACGTCATTCAGCAGTTGCAGCGCCCCACCTTGGTGCTCGCGCACAACAAGACGCTCGCGGCGCAGCTGTACGGTGAGTTCAAGACGTTCTTTCCGAAGAATGCCGTCGAGTACTTCGTGTCGTACTACGACTATTACCAACCGGAAGCCTACGTGCCGGCCTCGGACACCTTCATCGAGAAGGACGCCTCGATCAACGAGCATATCGAGCAGATGAGGCTGTCGGCGACCAAGGCGCTGCTCGAGCGGCCCGACTCGATCATCGTGGCCACGGTATCGGCTATCTACGGCTTGGGCGACCCCCAGGCGTACCTCAGCATGGTGCTGCACATGTCGCGCGGCGATCTGTTGGAGCAGCGCAAGCTCCTGCGGCGTCTCGCGGACATGCAATACACCCGCAACGAGATCGACCTGCAGCAGGGCACGTACCGCGTGCGCGGCGACGTGATCGATATCTTTCCCGCAGAGTCCGAGCGTGAAGCTCTGCGGGTCGAGTTGTTCGACGATCGCATCGACTCCTTGAGCCTGTTCGACCCGTTGACCGGCGAGGTGCTGCGCAAAGTGCCGCGCCTTACCGTCTATCCGTCGACGCACTACGTGACCCCGCGCGAACGCATTCATGAAGCGGTCGACGAGATCCGCGACGAGTTGCGTACTCGGCTGAACGAGCTCAACGGCGCGAGCAAGCTGGTCGAGGCGCAGCGGCTGCAGCAACGCACGCTGTTCGATCTCGAAATGATGAACGAGGTGGGCTATTGCGCCGGCATCGAGAACTACTCCCGCTATCTGTCCGGCCGTCAAGCCGGCGAGCCGCCGCCATGCTTGTTCGATTATCTACCGAGCAACGCCCTGTTGATCATCGACGAGAGCCATCAGACCATCCCGCAGCTCGGAGCTATGTACAAGGGCGATCGATCGCGCAAGGAAACCTTGGTAGAGTACGGTTTTCGGCTGCCGTCCGCGCTCGACAATCGACCGCTGCGTTTCGAGGAATTCGAGCGCATGGCGCCTCAGACGATTTTCATCTCCGCCACGCCTGGTCCGCACGAGAAGCGCATCTCGGGGCAGATCGTGGAACAGGTGGTCCGCCCGACGGGGCTCGTCGACCCCGTGGTCGAGGTACGTCCGGTTCGCGCTCAAGTTGACGATCTTCTCTCCGAGATACGCCAACGGACGCTCGCGAAGGAGCGGGTGCTGGTCACCACCCTCACGAAGCGCATGGCGGAGGACCTCACCGACTACTTGAACGAGCACGGCGTGAAAGTGCGGTACCTGCATTCGGATATTGAAACCGTCGAACGCTCCGAGATCATCCGCGATCTGAGGCTCGGCAAGTTCGACGTGATCGTCGGTATCAATCTGCTGCGCGAGGGACTGGACATGCCCGAGGTGTCGCTGGTCGCCATTCTCGACGCCGACAAAGAGGGCTTCCTGCGTTCGGAGGGCTCGCTGATCCAGACCATCGGCCGCGCCGCGCGCAATGTGCAAGGCAAGGCGATTTTGTACGCCGATTCGATCACGGGCTCCATCGGTCGCGCCATTGCGGAAACCGATCGCCGCCGCGACAAGCAGATCGAATTCAATGTCGAACATGGCATCACGCCCCGCACCATCGTCAAAGCCGTGGGCGACGTGATGGAGGGCGCACGCGCGGTGCCGGAGCATGGGGTGCGCGATGCAGGCCTGGATTACGCCGCGATGGCGCCGGAGCAGGCGGTGAAGCGCATCAAAAAGCTCGAAGCCGACATGATGAAGCTCGCGCGCAATCTCGAGTTCGAGCAGGCGGCGCGGCTGCGCGATGAGATTCAAAAGTTGCGCCATTCTGCATTCGGCGCACCGAAGACACTGGCAGGATAACTTAGGAGACCTCATGGTCATCGATAGCAGTCAATCACAGGAAAGTGATCTCGACCGGACCGACAGGCTCCCGATACTGACGGGCGTGGTGATTGACGAAGATGTCCCGGATGATGCGGTGCGCCTCGAGTACTCGCCCCCGGGACCCTCGTCTGGAGCTGCGCTCGCTTCGCTCGCGAATCTGCATCTGCCGGCGCCCGATTTCATGCGGCCGGGAGTGGATTTACCGTCGCTTGCTGAAAGCGTTCGCACCGTGGAAGAGCGAATCGCGCGGCAAAACGCGGACTATGAGGCGCTGAACCGACTCTACGAGAAAGCGCGCGATGCGCACCTGGACGCTGGAACTAGGGCGGAGACACTGTCTTCGGAGCTATCCGCAGTTCAGGCGGCTTTGGCGGTCGAGCAGCATCGCACCCGCGAAATGGAACGCGCCCTGGCGCAAAGCACGGCCGCCACCGAGGCCAGCCGCGCTCGGGCCGAGGAGGTATCGCGAGAGGCCGAGCGTTTCCACAGCGAGTCGCGCACCTTGCGGGAAGCCCTGGCTACTCGGGACGCAACCATCGCGCAGGCCCTGCATTCATTGGGGGAACGCGATGCGCAACTGTTCGCGCTGCAACGCGAGCACGCGCAGACCGTTCCGATGCTCGAAGCGCGCTCGCGTGCCGGCGCACAACTGCAGACCGATGTGGATGCCGCCAGGGCGAGCGCCGAGGCGCTGTCGCTGGAACTCAAGAAGAGTCAGGAGACGGTGTCGTCGCTCACCGCGCGAATATCCCGCGACGAGTCGGAACTTGCCGCGGGACGGCGGGATCTGAGCATCGCCAGAGCGCAGGCGAGCTCCCATCTCGAGCTGTTGCGCACCAGAGACTGGCGCGGCGGGTTCAATCAAAACCTCTTCCGTGAATGGGATGACAAAGTGAACGCCGCGCGTTCCGACCACGGTGCGCTGCAGGCCGAATGCGAACGTCTGACACAGTCGGTGACTTCGTTGACCGGGAAACTCGCTGAGCAGGATGCGACAATCGCCCGTGTCCAGGCCGCGACTGCGGCCGACTCGACGGCCCTCTCCAAGATGTCCCATGAGCTGGAAGCGGCTCAGGCAGCGCGCGCCGAGATGGTGTCGAGGATCGATAAGCTCGAAGCGGAGCGTAACGGGCTGCAAAGCGAGCTAGGAGCACGCAATGGCGAGCTTGCCGCCGCCCGCAACGCGAATGCTGCGGAGATTGCCACGGCTCGCAGCATCTACGCCGCCGAATTGGCCGCGGCCCGGAGCGCGCAGGCCGGCGAATTGGCCGCGGCCCGGAACTCGCACGCTGCCGAGCTGCAGCGAGCCCTCGACTCACAAGCCGCCTCGGAGACAAAGCAGAGCGAGCTGTCTGCCCAGCTAGAACAGCTGCGCGCTTTGGAACTCACTCATGAAGAGGAGGTGAGCATCCTGATGGCGCATTTGAAAGAAGCGCGGCGGCCGATCCAATCGATTGAGGCGGACATCAAGCGGCTGAACGACGAAATCGCGCTGAAGACGGCAACCCTCGAACAGCTCACCGAAGAAAACCGCACGCTGCGCTCCTCTTTGGAGCGCACGCGCGGCGCTCTCGAGGAGCGGGAGCTGCTCATCCGGCGGCTGGAGAAGAATGCCAACACCAACGCCAACGTGCTGGGGCGGTTGCAGACCAGCATCGAGAAATTGGGCTCCGCACCGCCTTCGCCTCCGTCGTCAGGGGAATTCCTCGCCGAGTTGATCAGGCTCGACGGCGATACCCGCACGGCGTACCCCCTGGGGCGCCGTACCCGGATCGGCCGAGCCGTCGGTTGCGAGCTGCAAATCGATTCTCAGTCGGTGAGCCGCCACCACGCGATGCTCCTCAAGGGCGCGCGTGAGATCATCATTGAGGATCTCAACAGCACGAATGGCGTCCTGGTGAACGGTCGCAAGGTGACGCGACACATGCTCACCGATGGTGATGTGCTCACCATCGGGGAGACCCAATTTCAGTGCCGGTTGAAGCCCAATCCCCGTTCTTCGGAAGCCCTCGGCGAGCCGGCGGCCAGCATCGCGATGGGTGCCGTCGCCGCTCCGGCCGCAGTCTTACCCCCCTCCGCACCAGCGGCGGTCGAAACGCGGCCGAATTCCGACTCAAAGCCCGCAGAACCGCTTAATCAGGCCCAATCCGCGGACTGAATTTCGCAAGCTATCGCAGGTTGCCCTTTATACGAGCCCCTGAATCCGGTATCTTTCGCGCCCTTCGAGCGCGCTTAGCTCAGCGGTAGAGCATCACCTTGACATGGTGGGGGTCAGTGGTTCGATCCCACTAGCGCGCACCACCCCTTGAGGCCACCCGCCTCGGGTGGTGGATCCGGGCTGCGCCGGTCGTAAGGCGGGGCCGGCGTTTGCCGGATCCGAGCCGCGTGGTACTACTGATGGATCTATGCCCGTAATCACTCTTCCCGACGGTAATCAAAAGGTTTTCGATCAACCCGTGTCGGTGGCGGGCATCGCGGCCAGCATCGGACCGGGCCTTGCGAAAGCCGCACTGGCCGGCAAGGTCAACGGCACCCTGGTCGATACCTCGTCGGTGGTCGATCACGACGCCGCGGTCAGCATCGTCACGGACAAGGATCCTGAAGGGCTGGAGATCATCCGTCATTCGACCGCGCACTTGCTCGCGAACGCGGTGCAGGAGCTGTTCCCGGGTGCGCAGGTCACCATTGGCCCTGTGATCGAGGACGGCTTTTACTACGATTTCGCCTACAAAACGCCGTTTTCGAGCGACGACCTCGCGGCAATCGAGAAGCGCATGGCGGAGATCGCGGCACGGGATGTCAAGGTGCAGCGGCGGGTGCTGCCGCGCGATGCCGCGGTGGAGCATTTCAAGCGCATCGGCGAGCACTACAAGGCCGAGATCATCGGCGCCATCCCGGCGGGAGAGGCGATCAGCTTGTACGGTCAGGGCGATTGGGAGGACCTCTGCCGCGGCCCGCACGTGCCGAGCACGGGCAAACTGAAGGCGTTCAAGCTCATGAAGGTGGCGGGCGCCTACTGGCGCGGCGACTCCCGCAACGAGATGCTGCAACGAATCTACGGCACTGCCTGGGCCAACGAGAAGCAGCTGAAGGAATATCTCACCCGCCTGGACGAGGCAGAGAAGCGCGATCACCGGCGCATTGGCAAGGAACTCGACCTGTTCCACCTCCAGGAGGAGGCCCCCGGCGCGGTGTTCTGGCATCCGAAAGGCTGGACGCTGTTCCAGCAGTTGATTTCGTATATGCGCGAGCGGCAAAACGCTGCGGGCTACGTGGAGGTGAACACCCCGGAAATCATGGACCGGGAGCTTTGGGTTCAGTCCGGCCACATCGCCAATTTTGGCGAGAACATGTTCATGACCAAAACGCCGGACGAGCGCACCTTTGCCATCAAGCCCATGAACTGTCCCGGTCACATCCAGGTGTTCAAGCAGGGTATGCGCAGTTACCGCGAGCTTCCGCTGCGAATTGCGGAGTTCGGCAAGGTGCACCGTTACGAGCCCTCCGGCGCTCTGCACGGACTCATGCGGGTGCGCGCCTTCACCCAGGATGATGCGCATATTTTTTGCACCACGGAGCAGATCACCGAGGAATCGGTGCGCGTGACCCAGCTCATTCTGAGCATCTACGCGGACTTCGGCTTCAACGACGTGCGCATCAAATTCTCCGACCGGCCGGCGAAACGTGTCGGCTCGGACGAGATCTGGGACATCTACGAGGGGGCGCTCAGGGAGGCGGCCGCAGTCGCCGGCATAGAGACCACCTTGAATCCGGGGGAAGGGGCCTTTTACGGTCCGAAGCTCGAGTTCGTGTTGCGGGACGCGATCGGCCGGGAATGGCAATGCGGCACCCTTCAAGTGGATCCGAACCTCCCGTCCCGGCTCGGGGCGAGCTATATCGGCGAGGACAGCCAGCGCCACACGCCCGTGATGTTGCACCGGGCCATGTTTGGCTCTTTGGAGCGCTTTACGGGCATTTTGCTGGAACATCACGCCGGTAAACTGCCTACCTGGCTGTCGCCCGTTCAGGCCGTAGTCATGGGAATTACCAGCCGGCAGGACAAATACTGCGAACAAGTTGCGGAAAACCTGAAAAATCAGGGGCTTCGGGTAGAAACGGACTTGAGGTCCGAGAAGGTTGGCTTTAAAATCCGCGAGCACACATTAAAACGTGTTCCTTACCTCCTGGTCGCCGGCGACCGCGAGGTCGAGGCACATACCCTGGCCGTTCGCACGCGCGGTGGCAAAGATCTTGGCAGTTTGGAGCTTCCCGAGCTCACTGGCTTGCTTTGCGATGAAGTCGCGAGCCGCGGCCGTATTATTTTGGAGGAACGTTTATCGCAACGGCGAAGCGCGTAAGGCGCAATGAGGAGATCTCCGCACCTTCGGTGCGAGTGATCGCGGCGGATGGGAGTCAAGCAGGGGTCATGTTGCGCGCTGAAGCGCTGCAGATGGCAAGCTCGCAATCACTGGATCTCGTCGAGGTTTCGCCGATGGCGGAACCGCCCGTCGTGCGAGTGATGGATTTTGGAAAGTTCTTGTTCGAACAGAACAAGAAAGCTCACGCGGCGAAGCGTAAGCAGAAGCAGATTCAGGTCAAGGAAGTGAAGTTTCGTCCCGGGACGGAAGAGGCGGATTACCAGGTCAAGCTGCGTAACATCGTCCGATTCCTGACCGAAGGCGACAAGGCCAAGGTGACCTTGCGTTACCGTGGCCGTGAGCTCGTTCACCAGGACATCGGCCGGCGTCTTTTGTCGCGGATTTCTGAGGATCTCGCCCCGTATTCGGTGGTCGAGCAGAATCCGCTGATGGAGGGCAAGCAGATGGTCATGGTGTTCGGGCCCAAAAAGAAGTGAGCGGCGGACCCTAAGAAGTCCGTCACCCCGCCTTAAGCGGCGCTCGTCTGCGGGAGATCCTGCGGGGCGCTTGTGCCAAGGCAATAAAAGTAGGAGTCGAGCATGCCCAAGTTGAAAACTAAACGGGCTGCGGCGAAGCGTTTTCGCAAAACAGCGAACGGCTTCAAGCGCGGCCAGTCCCATCGTCGTCACATCCTGACGAAGAAACCGTCCAAGCGTAAGCGCCAGCTGCGCCGCGAGGCACAGGTCCACGAGACCGACGTGAATCGCATCAAAGTGCTGTTGCCGCACGCCTAAACAGTCAGGAGAAAACACATGGCACGAGTCAAACGCGGTGTAATCGCCGGACGACGGCACAAGAAGATTCTCAAGAAGGCGAAGGGCTACTTCAATGCCCGGCGCAAAGTGTTCCGCACGGCAAAGCAGGCGGTCATCAAGGCCGGCCAGTACGCCTATCGCGGACGGCGCGAGAAGAAGCGCGAGTTCCGCGCGCTCTGGATCACGCGCATCAATGCGGCGGCACGCCTCTGCGGAATGACCTACAGCACGCTGATCGACGGCCTCAATAAGGCGGAATTGGCGATCGATCGCAAGGTGCTCGCGGACCTCGCGGTGCACGACATGCCGGCCTTTACGGCCATTGCTGATAAAGCCAGGGCGGAAATAGCCAAAGCCAGCCCGACAACGGCCTGACGACAATCGACAGCGCATCGGGATCGGCTTGCGGGATGACACCCGCGGCCGATCCCAAAACGCGCTGTATGGAGTAGTCCATGGCCGCCACCGATATTCTCTCAGCGCTCGTCGACCAGGCGCTCGCGGATGTGGCCGGGTCCCGTGATCTCGCGGGGCTCGAGGAGATCCGCGTGCGCGTGCTGGGCAAGAAAGGCGTGCTCACCGAACAGCTCAAGAGCCTCGGCCGGCTGCCCGCGAGCGAGCGGCCGGCGGCGGGGCAGAGGATCAACGAGGCGAAGGCCGCCATTCAGACCGCCCTCGAAATGCGCCGGATCCGATTGGACGAGGAAGCGCTGCAGGCCGAGCTCGCAAGCGGGGCTTTGGACGTTACGTTGCCGGGACGCGGACAGGAGCGCGGCAGCATCCATCCCGTGACTCGCGCACGCCTGAGAATCGAGCGCATCTTCAGAGAGGCAGGCTTTCAGATCGCGACCGGCCCCGAGGTCGAGGATGATTTCCATAATTTCGAGGCGCTGAACATCCCGCCGAATCACCCGGCTCGGGCCATGCACGACACGTTTTACTTTCCGGACGGGCGGCTGCTGCGGACCCATACCTCGCCGGTGCAGATCCGTGCCATGCGCGCGCAAAAGCCGCCGATGTCGCTGATCGCGCCGGGGCGCGTCTACCGAAACGACTCGGACATGACTCACACCCCGATGTTCCACCAGGTCGAGGGCATCGTGGTGGGCGAGAACGTGAGCTTCGCCAATTTGAAGGCGATGCTGCATACCTTCGTCGAACATTTCTTCGAACAGTCGCTCGGCATGCGCCTGCGACCCTCCTACTTTCCATTCACCGAGCCGTCGGCGGAGGTCGACATCGAGTGCGTGTTCTGCCACGGGGCGGGGTGCCGCGTGTGCAAGCAAACCGGCTGGCTCGAGATCCTCGGATGCGGAATGATTCATCCGAACGTGCTGGCGGCGGCCGGCATCGACAGCGAGCGCTGGCAGGGATACGCCTTCGGCATGGGGATCGAGCGAGTGGCGATGCTGCGTTATGGGGTCGATGACTTGCGCCGGTTCTTCGAAAACGATCTGCAGTTCCTGAAGCAATTCCCGTGAAGATCACCTATTCCTGGATGAAGGAGTTTACGCTGCTCGCGGCGGCGCCCGCCGAAGTAGCCCGGCAGCTCACGCTCGCGGGACTCGAGGTGGAATCGATACAGCCGGTGGCGCAACCGTTCTCCGGCGTCGTGGTGGGCGAAGTGCTGGAATGCGCGCGACATCCCGAAGCGGACAAGTTGTCGGTGTGCCAGGTCACCATCGATCGAAGCGGTCGCGGGAGCGATCGGCTGCAGATCATCTGCGGCGCGCCGAACGTGCGCCAAGGGCTCAAGGTGGCGGTCGCGACGGTCGGTGCCGTACTGCCCGGCAACGTGCAGATCAAACGCGCAAAGCTTCGGGGACTCGAGTCGAACGGCATGTTGTGCTCGGCGCGCGAGCTCGGGCTCGGCGAGGAGCACGACGGCATCATGGAGCTGCCCGCCTCGCTCGCCATCGGACGGGATGTGCGCGCATCGTTGGATCTGGACGATACCGTGCTCGAGGTGAATGCCACGCCGAACCGCGGCGATTGCATGAGCGTGTTCGGCATCGCGCGCGACTACGCGGCGGCCCAGCAGCGGCGCTATCTCACCGCGAGCGCGGCGCCGGTTCCAGCATCGAACGACGCGAAGTTTCCCGTGCGCATCGAATGGGCGGCGGGCTGTCCCGTGTTCGCCTCGCGCGTGATTCGCGGGGTCCGTCATAGCGCAAGTTCGCCCGCCTGGCTCAAGGAGCGTTTGCGCCGAGTCGGTCTCAACGCCATCTCCCCGGTCGTCGATGTCACCAATTACGTGATGACGGAGCTCGGGCAGCCCATGCATGCTTATGATCTTGCGCTGCTCCAGGATGGCATCGTGGTGCGCGCGGCAACCCCCGGCGAGCGGATCGTTCTACTCGACGGTAAAGACTACGAGCTGGGCCCCGATTTCTTGGTGGTCGCCGACGCCGGCGGCGCGGTGGGTCTCGCGGGCATCATGGGGGGGCAGCGAACTTCCATCAGCGACGCGACCACCGACGTGCTGCTCGAGTCCGCACACTTTACGCCGGCTGTCGTTGCCGGCCGGGCTCGGCGTCTCGGCTTGTTCACCGAAGGGGCTCAGCGGTTCGAGCGCGGAGTCGACCCAACGCTGCCGCAAATCGCCCTCGAACGGGCGACGGCGTTGCTCCTCGAGATTGCCGGCGGTCAGGCGGGAGCGGTGCAAGTCACTCGCTCGCCGCCCGCCGAAGGCGATGCGCCGGAGTGGGTGAGTCTGCGCCGCAGCCGCCTCGCCCGGCTGCTCGGCGCGAGCATCCCGGATGGCGATGTGCATGCTGTGCTCACGGCCATTGCCGAAGAAGTTGAACCGCAAGCGCAGGGCTGGAGGGTGCGCCGTCCGCCGCATCGCTTCGACATTCGCATCGAGGCCGACTTGATCGAGGAGGTCGCCCGTCTCAGAGGCTTCGACAGCCTCGGCGAGGTCCATGCCATTGCGCCGCAGATTGCGGGCAACGCCACGGAGTCGCGCGTGCCCGGCGAGCGTTTGCTCACCGCCATGGCGGACTTTGGTTATCGTGAAGCAATCACCTATACGTTCGTCGACCCGTCGCTGCAGCGCCTGCTGTTTCCCGAGACACCGGCTCTCACGCTCTCGAATCCGATCTCCGCGGATCTTTCCGAAATGCGCGTCTCGCTGTGGCCCGGTCTCATCGCAGCCTGCCGCGAGAACATGCGCCGACAGCAGTCCCGGGTGCGGCTATTCGAGATCGGCAGCACGTTCGACGTGACGGGAACGGAACTGCGCGAAATCGACATGCTCGGCGGGGTGGCGACCGGGTCACGTTGGCCGGAGCAGTGGGGGAGTGCGCGAGAGCCGTTGGATTTCTATGACATCAAAGCAGATGTCGAGAATCTGTTGCGCTTGACCGGTGATGCGGCGTCGATCCAATTCGAAGCGTCTGTGCTGCCGTGCCTTCGTCCGGGACGCGCGGCGCGAATTTTGCGTGGGGGAATTCCGATCGGTTACTTGGGCGAAATGCATCCGCGTTTGATGAAAGCATTGAGCCTTAGCAACACCTTATTTTTGTTCGAACTAGAAATAAGTTCAGCATTCTCTGATAAGCCACCGAAATTACAGCAAATTTCAAGGTTTCCAAGTGTGCGTCGAGATCTGGCCGTTGTGGTGGATGAAAGCGTCCCTCTCGCAGTTTTACGGGAAAATGTTACTGTTAGCGCGTCGGGCCTGTTGAGCGAACTACGCGTGTTCGATGTATATCGGGGACCGGGCGTAGAATCAGGACGAAAAAGTATCGCTTTAGGCTTGATTTTACAGGATTCTTCCCGCACTCTTACTGACGTTGAAGCTGATGCCGTTGTGGCCTCGGTGGCTACGCGGTTACGGGATGTTTTGAGCGCCGCAATAAGAGATCAATAAGCATGGCAGCCCTCACCAAAGCAGAGATGGCCGAGGCCCTTTTCGATCAACTGGGGCTCAACAAGCGCGAGGCTCGCGAGCTCGTCGATTTGTTCTTCGAGGAGATCCGCGCTGCGCTGTCCTCGGGCGAGCAGGTGAAATTGTCCGGCTTCGGGAATTTCGATTTGCGGGACAAGAACCGGCGACCCGGCCGCAATCCCAAGACCGGCGAAGAGATCCCCATCAGCGCGCGGCGCGTCGTTACCTTCCGGCCCGGTCAGAAATTGAAGGCTCGCGTCGAGGCGTATGCTGGAACCAAGCAATAACGCCGAACTGCCGCCGATCCCGGGGAAGCGCTACTTCACCATCGGCGAGGTTAGCGATCTGTGCGGCGTCAAGCCGCACGTGCTGCGCTACTGGGAGCAGGAGTTCCCTCAGCTCAAACCCGTCAAGCGCCGTGGCAACCGACGCTACTATCAGCGCCAGGATGTGCTCATCATCCGGCAGATTCGAAGCCTGCTCTACGAACAAGGCTTCACCATCGGCGGCGCGCGCAACCGCCTCACCGGCGACGACGCTCAGGTCGATCTCAATCAAAGCCAGCAGCTCATCCATCAGATGCGGCTCGAGCTCGAAGAGCTGATCAAGATTTTGCGTCGCTGATCGCGTCGCGCGAGACCCACCCGGCCATTTCGGCTATCATGAGCGTCCGGTCGGGGCGTGGCGCAGCCTGGTAGCGCACTTGCATGGGGTGCAAGGGGTCGCAAGTTCGAATCTTGTCGCCCCGACCAATTACTTACGCGTGTTGAGATTTCGGGTTAGGTACACCTGTGGGTACACCTTTG
>Ga0187887_10000170_pt1 | contig 66994 bp, 45 predicted proteins | sample June2016WEW_7_10_FD_132977 | JGI IMG/M metagenome (GOLD analysis project Ga0187887, IMG submission 132977) | Peatland microbial communities from SPRUCE experiment site at the Marcell Experimental Forest, Minnesota, USA - June2016WEW_7_10 | ecosystem: Environmental > Terrestrial > Soil >... | reverse complement strand
GAAGTCGACATTGCGGAAGCCTGTATCCCGGAAGGTGTTGCGACCCATATTGCCGAACTGGCCCAGTGGCGGCGGCAGCATGATCGAGTTCCCATTTGCATAACAACCGAAGAAGGCAAGAGACTCAGTGGAAGCTCCCGGAGATCCGCCATCCAGCGCCAACGCCTTCGCATTACAGGCGCTATTACCGCTCGGGACGGTCGGGCTGTTGTTGCCGGCGAAGTATGGAATTCCCGGAGCGGTTGGCTTGAAGTCCTTCGGATTTCCGTAAAAACTCCATCGAATGGGAGTATTTGCCGGAGGGCTGACGGGCAGCGGGCCGATGCCGGCCGCGTCCGTTCCTTCATCCATCGGGCCCCAGGGCTGTGCGCTTTGCAGCGTGATGATGGAGTTGAGTTCCCAGCCCTCCAGAGCTTGCCCATATCCCTTCTTGCCTGGAATGGCATAAGTGAGAGAGGCGGTGAAGCGATTACGAACATCGAAATCGCTGCTGGCATACTCTCCACCCGGGTTGTAAGCATTCTGCGGAAGTCCCGATCCGTAGCCGAAGTCCCAGTTCGCGCCCACATCATCGAGAGAGTGCGAGTAGGTATAACCGGCCACCATGTTCAGACCATGGAAATTTCTGGAGTTCAGAGTTACTTGAAGGCCGTTGTAGTTGGATCTGTATACATTGGCCATTTGGAAAATGTTGGCGAGATAGGGGAACGTGGTGGCGAAGGGCCCTACCTCGGAAGCAGTTTGGCAGGCTGCGTTGTTCGCTGTGTTGTAATAGCCCAGCGTGAGCGCTTGCGTAGTGCATGCAGCCACATTCGCAGCGGGCCATCCCGAGCCGACTGGCGGCTGGTTGATGTCCCGGATTCCCGTGAGGTTCGTGCCGTGATTGCCTACGTAGGCGACTTCCAATGACACTTTCGGCGTTAAGGAATGTTGCAAGCTCAACGTCCAGTTTGTCACATAGGGCGTGGTCAGACCGGGGTTAACCGTCATGATGGGGCACGGACTCAGGTAGCAATTCACGGTGCTGTTGCCGTAAACCGGTGTGCTGTCCCAGGGAGCCGGGTTCAGGAAATTCTTGATGGTGACGTTGCCGGTCGTAATCGTCCCGCCCGAAGTATCTCCGCCAGCATCAATGGGAGCGCCCGTCGGAACGCTGCCCGGACCGAAAGCGTTGTTGAACGCGATGAACGACTGCCAGTTGACCGTCTCATAAGTCAGCCCGAAGCCCCCACGAAGAACTGTCCGGCCGGTGCCGAACATGTCCCATGCGAAACCCACCCGAGGGCCGAAGTTCTTGTGATCCGGGTTATAGAGGTTGCTGATCTGGTGGCCCACCTGCACCATGCCCGCATTGGGATCGAAGTTACCGAGCAGGTTGTTGTCTTCCTGGACGACACTGGAGAATTCATATCGCAGACCCAGGTTCACTGTCAGCCGGCGAGTGGCGCGCCAGTCATCCTGGAAAAATCCCGCATACGCCCAGTTGTGGAGGTGGAGCGTGGGATTTCCAACTTCCACTGAGGACTTGAATGGGAGGCCCAGAAAGAAGTCCTCGAGCGGAGTCTCAGTAGACAATACCCCGCCCAGGAAGGTGATGCTACCGCGCGCGTTGCCATAGGAGGCATTGGTTACTTTGTCATAGTGGATTTCGCCGCCGAACTTCATGGCGTGATTGCCACGGGTGTATGAAATGTGATCCACGAACTGTGTGATGGAGTCCGGCCCTTGGAACTTTGGCCACTTGAAGCCGCCCAATCCAGTGAAGTAACCGCCAAAGCCAATGCGCGGGAGTCCGCCGGTTTCCGGGCCCGACACGCCGGTATCGAGTCCGTAGCTGGAAGCCAATGTGCTGAGATCGCCCGGCAGCGTTGGCTGATAGAGGCGGTTGTACCCGGCGCGGAACTCATTTACCCAACGCGGATTCGGAGTCCACACCCAGCTTCCGCCCACCACTTGGGCGCGAGTGTGGATGTCCGATCGCCAGCGCGATTGCAACTCCGGAAAATCCTCAACTGTTCCGGAGTTATTCCCGAAGAAATACATCCCGCTGACGCGGTTGTTTTGATTGACATTGAAGTCAACTTTGCCGATTGCGTTGTAGATGGTCACATCATTGTTGAAGCCGTTTGGAATATTGACATTTGGATTGTTGTTGGTGGGAAAACCAGTTCCATTGCATGCAACCGGATTGGTCGGATTGCCGGTCAGAGTGCAGCCCGCTATATTCAAGCTGGCTGGGCTAACTGTGCCTTCTCCAGCCTGAATATCCGCGATCACATTGGGAATACTGTCCGCGCAATCGCCGGCCGAGCCATAGAGGCATGCCTGGCTTGGCGAGGTCTGCGTCATCGGGACCATCGACGGGCTGGTCACGCCGCCAAACGAGTTTCCGACGTCATAGATCTGTCCTTCATAGGCCCCAAAGAAGAAGATTTTGTTAGGCACAATCGGTCCGCCGATGCTCCCGCCGTATTGCTCCAGCGTTCTTGGAAGCTTGGCGTTTGGTACGGTATTGAAAAAGTTTCGAGCATCCATCACGCCGTCACGGCCGAAGGCAAAGGCGGTGCCATGAATTCCGTTGGTGCCGGACTTAAGCCCGACGTTGACAACGGCTCCAGGCTTCCAGCCGAATTCGGCTGGCGGAAGCTCTTCCACGTTAAACTCCTGGATCGAATCGATGGGCAGGATGGTGGCGGAATCGCCGGCGATGCCGGCGCCGTTAATGATTGCCTGGCCGGAGTATGGCTCGCTGTTGAACAATCCCTCGACGAAGTAGGCGTTGTCCTCCGCGCGCAATCCGTTCGTGCTGGTGGTCGAGAATCCTCCGCCCGGATAGCGCATGACGCCCGGTCGCAACTGCAAAAGGTTTTCATAATTACGGCCGTTTAGCGGCAGATCGTTGATTTCCGCATTGCTCAGAGTGCCTCCCAAAGTCGCGGTCGTCGTGTTGACGAGGGGAACCTCGTCCGTTACGACCACCGTCTCCGAAACTTGGCCCGTGGGGAGCGCGATGTCGACCCGAATGTCCTGAGCGACTTCGACGCCAATGTTGAGGCGCTCCACTGTTTTGAACCCTTTTGCTTCGGCTCGAACCTTGTAAACACCTGGTTGCAACTCTGGGGCGGCATAGGCTCCCGAGGCATCCGTGATCACTGTTCTGGTTGTGCCGCGTTGAACATCGGTGACAACCACCGAAGCACCAGCCACAGCGGCGCCGGATTGGTCGTTGACGGTTCCAAGAATGCGGCCGCTGGTGGTTTGCGAACCTACTGGAAGTGAGACCGCGATCAACAGGCCAAGAACGGTGAGCGCCAGAATGCCTTTCGTGCGAAAGTGCATGACGACCTCCAAAGGACGATGCAACGTTTTCCCCAAATCGAAACTTGAGCGAAAAAAAATAGGCGATGGAAGATATACCTTGACGTGGCCTACCCGTCAAGTAGTATTGTGGTCCGACCGCAAGACAGACGGCTTTTAAGCATACCTTGACCGCCTGAAACGGTCCTATCATTTGGTTTAGTAAAAGGAATCATTCTCCGATGGCTATTGCGACGATCAATCCGGCGACCGGCGAGGTCGTGAAAACTTTCGAGGCACTTACTGCTGCGCAGATCGAGGACAAGCTGCAACGAGCTTCTTCGGCGTTTCGCACCCACCGGCAGACTTCATTCGCGGACCGGGCGGCTAAGATGATGCGAGCCGCGGAGATTCTGGAGAAAGAAAAAGACGAATGTGCCCACCTGATGACGCTCGAGATGGGGAAGCCTCTGAAGGCTGCAGTTGGCGAGGCACTCAAGTGCGCGGCCGGGTGCAGGTTTTACGCTGAGAACGCCGAAAAATTTCTGGCCGACGAAGTGGTCGAGACCGGTGCGCGGCGTAGCTTCATCCGTTATTTGCCGATTGGGCCCATCCTCGCCGTTATGCCCTGGAATTTTCCCTTCTGGCAGGTCATGCGCTTTGCCGCGCCTGCGCTCATGGCAGGCAATGTCGGATTGCTGAAACATGCCTCGAATGTTCCCCAGTGCGCGCTGAAGATTGAAGACATCCTTCACCGCGCCGGTTTTCCGGAAGGTGTTTTTCAGACACTCCTGATCGGGTCCGGTGCGGTGGACGGCATTCTGAATGATCCTCGAGTTGTTGCGGCGACTCTTACCGGCAGCGAGCAGGCGGGCATTCAGGTCGGAGTTTCCGCTGCCAAGCGCATCAAGAAAGTCGTGCTCGAGTTGGGCGGAAGCGACCCTTTTGTCGTGATGCCGAGCGCGGATCTCGATGCCGCGGTCGCCACCGCAGTCGAAGCGCGCGTTCAGAACAACGGTCAATCTTGTATTGCCGCCAAGCGTTTCATCGTCGCGGAAAAGATTGCCGACGAGTTTGAACGCAAGTTCGTCGCGCGTATGCAGGGCTTGCGCGTGGGCGACCCATTCGACGAAGCAACGCAACTCGGCCCACTGGCCAATGCCGACGCCGTTGCTTCTCTGGATGCCGACGTCAGAAAAACGGTTGCGGCAGGCGCACGCCTGCTTACCGGCGGACATCCGCTGGATCGTCCGGGAAATTTCTATGCCCCCACGGTGCTGGTGGATATTCCCAAAGACTCTCCCGCTTACAAAGAGGAATTCTTCGGCCCGGTAGCCTCAATTTTCCGGGTCAAGGATATTGATCAGGCGATTGCAATCGCCAACGACAGCCGCTTCGGACTCGGTGCCAGCGCGTGGACCAAAGATGCGGCTGAGACAGAGCGCTTTGTCAATGAACTCGAGGCGGGAATGGTTTTCGTGAACAAGATGGTGGCTTCGGACCCGCGCGTTCCGTTTGGCGGCGTGAAGAGTTCAGGGCACGGACGGGAACTCTCGGTGCAGGGCATCCGCGAGTTCGTGAACATCAAGACTGTATGGATCCAGTAGTCGGGTGGAAACAGGAACGCAACCGGAAAACCGAACTCTATGGTATAGTGGTCAGACCACTGTACTAGGCGGGCTCATATTCGAGGGCTCCATGACCAACGAACGAGTAGATTCTCTAGCCGCGAAGCCGGTGTATCGCACGGTAAGAACGTCTCGTCTTTTTGAGCAGATCGTTCAACAGGTGGAGGATTCCATCACAAGCGGCCAGCTCAAGCCGGGCGACCAGTTGCCGGCTGAACGAGATCTTGCGCAACGCTTCGGTGTCAGCCGTACGGCGGTGCGGGAGGCGGTGAAGACGCTGCGAGAGAAAGGTCTAGTCGAAGCATATTCCGGGCGTGGCACCTTTGTTACGAATGGCACCTCGCAGGCGGTGCGTCAGTCATTTGACCTGATGATCCGCATCAATCAGCAGGAAGGCTCGACTCACGTTGCCGAATTGCGGCAGGTTCTGGAACCAGAAATTGCCGCTCTTGCCGCTCCCCGTATTGAGGCGCAACTGCTGGCCACGATGCGCGAGGCGGTCGCGATTATGGATCGCAACCTGCACGATCCGGAAGCTTATGTCGAAGCGGATCTCGATTTCCATCTGGCGCTGGCGGAAGCGGTGGGAAATCCGCTGATCCTCTCGCTTCTCGATTCCATTGTCGGCCTGTTGCGCGAGCAGCGCAGTCGCATCTTCAACGTGGACGGCGGTCCCGAGCGCGGGCAGTTTCATCACAAGCGCATTCTCGCGGCGATAGAAAAACGCGATCCCGAAAAGGCTCGCGAAGCCATGCGTGCCCATTTAAAACAGGTTCTGGCAGATTCGTCCACTTCGGTGAAAAAGACTTTGCGTTCTAAACCGGCTTCTTAAGCGGAAACCATCCGGTGCAAAGGAAATTCGGGCATGGCGAAACTTGGATTTATCGGTCTCGGAGTGATGGGCGGCAATATGGTGAGCCGTCTTATGGAAAAAGGGCACTCCGTGACCGGCTACAACCGAACGCGATCGAAAGCACAATCGCTGATTGACCGCGGTATGAAGTTTGCTGATTCGCCCAGGGCCGTGGCATTGGCATCCGACGTCACATTTACGATGGTGACGAACGCCGCTGCCCTGGCCGCTGTTACAGACGGGCCTGATGGACTCCTCGCGGGTATTTCTGCGGGCGAGTTTCACATTGACATGAGTACGGTAAGCCCCGAAGTGAGCCGCGCGCTGGCTGCCAAGGTCCGTGAAAAAGGCGCGGATATGATCGATGCGCCGGTTTCCGGAAGCGTGATCACGCTGCAGCAAGGCAAACTTTCGGTGATGGTGGGCGGCCGCAAAGAAACCTTCGAGCGTCTGACGCCGATCCTGCTTGACATCGGTCCGAAGGTGACTCACGTCGGCGACAATGGTGTCGCATTGTCCATGAAAATCGCGGTGAACCTGCAACTGGCGGTGCAAATGCTGGCCTTCTCCGAAGGAGTGCTGCTGGCAGAAAAAAGCGGCATTTCTCGCGAGGTTGCGGTGGATGTGATGGTTCACAGCGCGATCGCATCCCCCATGATCGTCTACCGCGGACCTTTCGTCCTGCAGCAGCCCGAAGAGGCCTGGTTCGACTGCAACATGATGCAGAAAGATATGCTGCTGGCGATGGAGTTGGGCCGCAAATTGAATGTTCCAGTCCCCACGACCGCCGTCAGTAATGAATTCCTGACCGCGGCCCGCGGCATGGGCTGGGAGAAACTCGATTTTGCTGTCGTGTTCGATGTCCTGGCGCGGATGTCGGGAATCCAGAAATGAGAGAACAAGAGTGACCATCTCCGCCGAGTCCCGGGATGTCATGCAGAAGGCTGATCGATGGCTTCGCATGTACCGGCAGATGCTCGCCATTCGGCTGTTCGAAGCACAGGTCAACGAATTGTACACTCGCGCCCTGATGCCGGGTCTGGCCCATCTTTATATTGGCGAAGAGGCGGTTGCCGTGGGCGTTTGTGAAGCGCTGGAGCCCACCGATTACATCACCAGCACGCATCGCGGTCATGGGCATTGTCTCGCGAAGGGCGCTTCCCCAGACAAAATGTTTGCCGAACTTCTCGGGAAAGAGGCCGGGTACTGCAAGGGCAAAGGTGGATCCATGCACATTGCGGATCCTGCCACCGGCAATCTCGGTGCGAATGCGATTGTCTGCGGCAGCGCCGGCATCGCCACCGGAGCGGCGTTCTCCGCGCAGCGTCTCGGCACCGGCCGGGTTTCTGTCTGTTTTTTCGGAGAAGGCGCGCTTGGTCAGGGAGTTCTCTACGAAGTCATGAACCTCGCACAGCTCTTCGAACTTCCGGTGATTTATGTCTGCGAGAACAATCTCTATACCGAATACACGCATTATTCGGAAACGACCGCCGGCGACATTTTGGGACGGGCGACAGCATTTGGATTGCAGGCGATCTCGGTCGACGGACAAAATGTGCGTGCCGTAAACGACTTTGCGCAGATATTGGTTGACCGGGCCCGGCGTGGCGGAGGTCCTGCATTTCTACTCTGCAATACTTACCGCTACCACGGTCATCACGTCGGCGACATTAACCGCGAATACTACCGTTCCAAGCAGGAAGAACATACCTGGAAAACCGAACGGGATCCCATTACGAATTTTGCGAAATGGTTGATTGATCAAAACCTGGCCGATAAAGCCAAGCTCGATGCCATCGCCGCCGAACTCGAAGCCGAAATGCAGAAGGCGGTCGATTTTGCTATCGCGGCTCCCTATCCCTCTCCCGATGAAGTGGCCGAGGATGTCTATGCCTGAAACGATTGCGGCCACTCGTGAACTGACATTCGCGCAGGCGATTCGCGAGGCGCTCGCGGAAGAGATGCGACGCGATCCAACCGTTTACATCATGGGCGAGGATGTTGCCGAGGCCGGCACACCTTTCAAGGTTCTCGCTGGTCTGCTCGAAGAATTCGGCAAAGATCGCGTGCTCGATACGCCAATTTCCGAGGCCGGATTCACCGGGCTTGCCGTGGGTGCGGCGATGACCGGAATGCGGCCCGTCGTCGACATTATGTTCGGCGATTTTATTACGCTGACCATGGACCAGATGGTCAATCAGGCCGCGAAAGTCCATTACATGTCGGGAGGCAAGTGGAAAGTTCCGATGGTGATGCGCACGACTCTGGGAGCCACGCGCCGCTCCGCCGCGCAGCATTCGCAGTCGCTGCATGCCTGGTTTTGCCATGTTCCCGGCCTGAAAGTCGTGATGCCCTCGACGCCCTACGACGCCAAGGGATTGCTAAAGACCGCGATACGTGACGACAATCCCGTTGCCTTCTTCGAAGACAAAATGATGTACAAGCTCAAGGGCAGCGTTCCCGCCGAGGATTACACCATTCCGCTCGGCGTGGCAGACATCAAGCGCGTTGGGGAAGACATCACGCTGGTCGCGACCAGCAGCATGGTGCAAGTGGCACTGGGTGCAGCCACCATGCTCGAAGAAATCGGCGTGAGCGCCGAAGTAGTTGATCCGCGCACCTTGTGGCCGCTGGACGAAAAGACTCTGATTGAATCGGCGAAGAAGACGTCGCGCGTTATCGTGCTGGACGAAGGCTACGAACGCTACGGTGTCACGGCCGAACTCGCTTCCGTAATCGCAACCGGCGCATTCTACAATTTGGACGCGCCCGTGAAACGCATGGGGGCGATGCATGTCCCAATTCCATTTTCACCACCATTGGAAGACGTAACTGTACCCACTGAACAGACAGTATTCGAAGCCGCCCGTGCACTCAGCGGGAAGTAGCGGCGTAGTGCGGAAGTCAAGAAGTCAGGCTGCAAAATTACAGGTATCGTCCCTGTTGCTTTTAACCTCTGCAATCTGACCTTTAACCTCTGACCTCCGCGAAGGAGAGAGTTTATGGCCTTACCAACTTATGGAACGATGGCAGTCGATTGGGAAAACCGCGTTGACTTCGACCGCCTGCGCCGCGAACGCCTGGCGCGTGCGAAAGAGCTCCTCGCCAAGTCCGAGATGGGCTCGCTCCTCTGCTTCGACATGAACAATGTCCGCTACCTGACCGCGACGCACATCGGTACATGGGCGCAGGACAAGGCGAATCGCTTCACCCTGCTGCCCCAGAACGATGAGCCGATCCTGTGGGACTTCGGATCGGCGGCGAAGCATCATCAGCTGCATTGCCCATGGCTGGGAGAGCGCTCACGCCCCGGCATTTCAGTGCTGCGCGGCGCCATGACTCCAGAAATGGGACGAGCCGAAGATGTTGCCAAGAAGATTCGCGTCGAGCTCGAAATGCGCGGATTGCACAAAGAGCCAGTCGGAATCGACATCATCGAACTTCCTGTCCTGTTCGCACTGCAAAAAGAAGGAATCAAAGTTGTCGATGGTCAGGCGCTCATGTCCGAAGCGCGCCTCATCAAAACGCGCGACGAAATTACTTTGCTCAACACGTCAGCCATGATGGTGGACGCCGCCTACGATGAACTCTATCGCGCAATGAAGCCCGGCATGAGCGAGAACCAGGCAGTCGGTCTGGTCAGCAAGGTTCTCTACGATCTTGGCTCCGAATATGTTGAGGCCGTCAACGCGATTTCCGGCGAGCGCTGCAATCCGCACCCGCACGTGTTCTCCGACCGCGTGTTGCGGCCCGGCGACCCGGTTTACTACGACATTCTCCATTCCTACATGGGCTATCGCACCTGCTATTACCGCTGCTTCACCATCGGCTACGCGTCGCACGCGATGAATGACGCCTACAAGCGATGCAGGGAATATCTCGACGCGGCCATTGAACTCGTGCGTCCCGGCCGCACCACCGCCGAGATCGCCTCCGTGTGGCCCAAGGCACAGGAATTCGGTTTCCCCAACGAAGAAGCCGCGTTCGCCTTGCAATATGGTCACGGCATAGGCCTTGCCATCTGGGAGAAGCCCGTGATCAGCCGACTTGTCTCCCTGGAACATTCGACAGAAATCAAGCCCGGCATGGTCTTTGCCCTCGAAACTTTCTGGCCTTCGACCGATGGCTGGAGCGCTGCCCGCATCGAAGAAGAAATCGTCGTTACCGAAACCGGCCATGAAGTCATCACCCGGTTCCCGGCCGAACAGTTGCTGGTTGCCGGGCATCACTACTTTACGGTCGATGGTCCGTTGCCCGCCATCCGCGAAAGTGAAGCCCTGCCCAGCAAACGAGTCCGCGAAATGATCGAGGCCAGTTCTAAACAAGAACGAGTAGGAGTCGGCGACTGAAGAAAGTCAGAGGTTAGAGGTCAGATTGCAGAGGTGAAAACAGATTGCGGGAGGTCAGGAGTTGAATTGCAGAGGTTTGGAAAGGTAGCGTTCAGACTGCCGCATGCGCCTGGCGCTATTAGCCTCTGCAATCTGACCTCTAACCGCTGACCTCCCGCCCTGTAATCCAACCTCTGACATTCAATTTATGGCGATTAGTGTCGTTATGCCCGCGCTCGAAATGGCCCAGGAAACTGGCAAGCTGATTTCCTGGCTGAAAAAAGAAGGCGAGTCAGTCGCCAAAGGCGAGCCCCTGCTCGAAGTCGAAACCGACAAAGCGGTGATGGAGGTCGAGTCTCCCGCAGAGGGGGTTCTCGCGGGAGTGAAAGTTCAGGCAGGTGCCGAAGTTCCCGTTGGCCGCACCATCGCGTGGATTGTGAAGCCCGGCGAAGCACCGCCCGCTGAGGAAGCGCACATCGAGTCCGGAAGAAAATCAGCTAGCGTCCAAGCGCCGTTCGTTCATCCTCCCAAATCTGGCGCGCCGGCTCCAGTCACCATTCGAGAGATCAAAATCTCGCCCAAGGCGCGACGCCTGGCTTCCGAGCAGGGAGTGGATCTTACTAGTGTGCGCGGATCTGGCCCGGGCGGGGAAATTCTCGCGGCTGATATTCTAGCTGCCGCCGAATCGAAGTCGAACGCTCCCGCGGCCTCCCAAGCGGAAGGCAGTCCGATCGCCCGCCTGATGGCCGAGCGGACTACTCAAAGTTGGACGACCGTTCCACATTTCTTCGTGATTCGCGAGCTGGAAGCCAGTGCTCTGAATGAGGCCCGCCACGAGTTTGCCGCGGAGGTCGAAAAATCGCACGCCGTCAAACTCACGCACAGCGATCTGCTGGTAGGCCTGATCGCTCGTGTTCTTGCGAAGCATCCCAAGATGAACGCTAGTTGGAACGGCCACTCCGTTTCCGTCAACGCCGAAGTGAATATCAGCCTTGCGATGGCTGTGAACGAAGGAGTGGTCGCTCCCGTCATCCCGCATGCTGACAAGGCCAGCCTCGCGGCTATCGCGACGCAGCGACGCGATCTTGCCGAACGTGCCCGCGCCAACAAACTTCGTCCCGCAGATCTCGCGAGCGGCACATTCACGATTAGTAATCTTGGTATGTTCGAGGTGGATGCTTTTACCGCCATCATCACGCCGCCGCAAGCGGCCATACTAGCGGTCGGGCGGATCGCGGATCGCGTCATCGCTGTGAATGGCCAGCCTGCTGTGCGCCCGATGATTACGCTTACGCTCTCGAGCGATCATCGCGTGGTGGATGGCGCGCGCGCGGCCGAATTCATGCGCGAGGTCGCTGACGCAATCGCCAACCCGTCAAAGTGGCTCGGCGGAACCGACTAAGAGTTCGGAGGATATCACTCAAGTTGCTTCTGCAAGGACCGGAACCGGGAGTTGGGCGTTCACAGAGTAGCGACCCGCCGCTGCACGATCAAAAAGTAAAGCGCCAGCAGCACCAGTAAGGCTCCGTTGACGCCCAATACCACGGGCGCGGTAAAAATGGGAACCAGCCACCCGGAGAGCAGATTTCCCATGGGCATGCCTCCGCGAAAGGCGAAGTTGTAGACGCTCATCACGCGCCCGCGCATCTCGTTCGTCGTGATCAACTGCACCAGCGAATTCACGTTCGCGAAAACCGCCATCATCGAAGCGCCTGCCAGCACCAGCATCACGCCACTCAGCGGAAGCCATTTAGAAAGCGCGAATCCAGAAATTCCCACGCCCAAAGTGATGAGCGCGCCCAGCGCTATACGCCCCTTTTTCTTGATATTCCCCATCCCAGCAATGCCCAATGATCCGCAGATCGAGCCTAGCCCCATGAGCGCCAGGAGGTTGCCATAAGTTTCCGGGCCACGGTGAAAGATGTCTTTTACAAAGGCCGGGATGTAGGTCCGCATCGGCATGCTCAGGAAGGTCATGCAGAACGCCAGAATGATGAGCGCTTCCATCGAGTGCTGCCGGCGGACAAACCGAATGCCCTCCTTCAGACTGGTGAACATGGACTCGCCAGTTTTTTGCGGCAGGAAGCGCGTAGTGATGATGGTGAGCGAGACGACGGGAGCCAGAAACGATAGAGTGTTCAGGCCGAAGCACCAAGTCTCGCCCAGCCTTGCCACCGCTTGTCCGCCCAGCGCTGCCCCGAGTACGACCGCCACGTTGAACTGAATCGAATTCAGCGCAATGGCGTTCGGCATATCTTCCTTCTTAACCAGGGTCGGAATCAGTGCCAGATAGGCCGGCCCTCCAAAGGCTTGGGCCAACCCCGATAGGAACGATAGACACAAGATGTGCCAGACATGGACCGTCCCCGTCGCCACCAGAACGGTGAGGATGGCAGCGCTCGCCATCTGCACATACTGCGAACCAAGCAGGATTCGCCGGCGCTCCACCCGATCGGCCACAACTCCGCCAATCAGAGAGAACAAAAAAATGGGAATGCCGCCCAGAAACTGATCGAGGCCGAGATAAAACGTGGAGTGACTGAGGCGATAAATCAACCAGCTCTGTGCCGTAATCTGCATCCACGTGCCGATGCTGGACGCGCACGCGCCGATGAACATCAGCCTAAAATCGCGATATTGAAATGCTTTGAAGACCCGGCGAAGCAATCGAAGTAGCCCTGCCAGAAGCCTACCATGCCCGCGCGTTGTGAGCAGGTCAGGAGGCTGGATTCTCGTCGCTGGCGAAGAAGAATCCGCGAGGGCCATTTAGCATAGACGTGTGAAGAAGCAAAAAGTTTGCGGCCTGGCGCGAGCGCTCTCCAAGATGGGCTACTGTTCGCGAACGCAGGCAGCCCTTCTGATTGGTGAAAGGCGAGTCAGCGTACACGGGCGAATCGCCAGCGATCCTGAGGCCCCCATCCGTCTCTCGCATGACCGTATTGAGGTTGACGGCATCCTTCTCCAGAAACGTCCCACGATTTACCTGATGATGAATAAGCCACGCGGCATCGTGACGACGGCCGCCGACGAGAAAGGCCGCGATACGATTTATGACTTACTTGAAAAAGGGCACGCGTGGGTGGGTCCCGTGGGCCGGCTCGATAAAGCCAGCGAAGGCCTCCTGCTGTTGACGAACGACTCCGAATGGGCGGCCAGCATTACCGATCCTGCCAGCCATCTGGATAAGGTCTATCACGTTCAAATCGATCGGGTCGCGGATAACGATCTGCTGGCGAAAATCTGCGCGGGTTGCCTGGTCGAAGAAGACTACCTTCGCGCCAAGGAAGCAAAACTCTTACGCCACGGCGATAAAAATAGTTGGCTCGAAATTACCCTGGACGAAGGCAAGAACCGGCAGATTCGGCGTCTTCTCCAAGCGATGCAGATTGGCCTGCTGCGCCTGGTGAGGATTTCGATTGGGCCGCTGGCATTGGGCGAACTCAAGAAGGGAGCGGTGCGACCTCTAACGGCCGACGAAAAACTGGCGATGGGTCAGGCGATAAAACCAGGCGTGCAAAACACCCCCAAAAAGACAACGGGCGCATGCCGATAGATGTGGGGTGAGGATGGCAACGGCATGCGCCCTATTAAGTTGAATACAGATTAGGATGCCGGAGATTGGAAGTCAAGGTAAATCTTTTGTATGCAATGAGTTAGAGCGATAACTCGGATCACTTTTGCAATTTTCACGCAAGTGCATAGATCACACGTCCGTGTGACAGCTTTCAGACGCGTTTCTTGCGCGGGCGCGAGGCTCTTTCCTGCACGGCTGCGGCAAGACCATGAGCCTCCAGATGCTTCTGCGCCTGAAGCAGCACGGAACGCTCGCCGCTGTATGCCATGAGCTTTCTCGCACCCGGTAGGGGTACCCACGCGGCCCGTTTGACCTCAATTCGCATCTCGGTTGCAATGTCATCGATTTTCCCGGAAAGGCAGCGCATTAGATAAAAACTTACGATCTTGAACACACGCGCGCCATCGCCCCAACTGCGCGTGTAAACATATTTTAAGTCCACAAGCTTGTTGACGACTTCGGCCGTGATCCCTGTTTCCTCGAACACCTCGCGAACGGCTGCCGCCTCGGGCTTTTCGCCTGCGTCCACCAGTCCTTTGGGAAGACACAAAACAGCGACACTGCGTTTTGAGGAAGTCTCCGCGGACTGAAGGGCTTCCTTCTGCGGTTCAATCAGCGCGACATGCCACACTTCCGCGATCTCCCGCAAAACCACGCCGCCTGCCGAAATCTCGCGCGTCATCCTTATTGCGCCCCGTTCTCAGGATTTTACGAGTTTCGCGGCTTCTTCCTGGATGCGCTGCCATGCCCGCTCTACATGACGAGCCTGCGTGTTGGTTTGCCCGACGCATAGCCGCAAGGTGAGCTTGCCGTTCAGCTTCGTGTGGGTCAGGAACAGGTCGCCGCTCGCATTCAAACGGTCCATCAAAAGCTGATTGGCTTCATCCCCGTCTCGCAGCCGAAAGCAAATCAGGTTCAACTTTGCCGGTGCCGCGAGCTCAAATCGTGCATCATTGCGGATCCAGCCGGCGAATTGCTGAGCCAGACACACGTGCTCACGAATGTGATATTGCAATCCTTCGATGCCGTAATGCCGGATCACAAACCAGAGCTTCAGTGAGCGAAAACGGCGGCCCAATTGGATGTGCCAATCGCGGTAATCGATCACCGCTCCGGACTCCGTCGCCTGGTTGCGCAAATACTCGGGGAGAATCGAAAGCGTCTGGATCAGATGTTTCCGGTCGGCGAGGTAGAAACAATTGCAATCGAAATTCGTGAACATCCACTTGTGCGGGTTGAAGGTGTAGCTGTCGGCGAGTTCCACGCCATCGTGAATGAAGCGAAACTCGGGGCAGAGTGCGGCTGTTCCGCTCATGGCCGAATCGACGTGCAGCCAGAGATTGCGCTCACCACAGATGTGTGCGATTTCACGCACGGGGTCGATCGCGTTGGAAGAAGTCGTTCCTACGGTGGCGCAGACAAAGCAGGGAACCAGGCCGCGCGTGATATCGGCCGCGATCTGCTGCTCCAACGCCTCGGCGCGCATAGCGAAATTCTCGTCTACTGGAATCGATCGAAGGTTATCGGATCCCATCCCCGCAATCTTCATCGCCTTCTCAACCGAGGAGTGTGTTTGTGTCGAGCAGTAGGCGACCAGGCGCCCATCGCACCCTTTATGGTTGCTGGCAAATTGTGTGGCCCGTTCGCGGGCCGCCAGCAATGCACATAGGGAAGCGCTGGACGCAGTGTCCTGAATGACGCCACCGCCCGCGCCGCTCGATAGGAATTTCGCCGGCAGTCCCAGCATCGGCACGAGCCAGTCGAGCACCTGCGTTTCCAGTTCCGTGCAAGCCGGGCTTGTCGACCAGAGCATCCCTTGAACACCCAGTCCTGAAGAAAGCAGATCGCCCAGAATGCCGGGCCCGGAAGCATTGGCGGGAAAGTAAGCAAAGAAGTTCGGTGACTGCCAATGCGTAATGCCGGGAAGGATGATGCGATCCATATCGGCCAGAACCTGCTCGAATGCCTCGCCCTGCGCAGGAGGAGTTGCCGGGAGCTTCGAGCGAATTTCTCCCGGCTTCGCGCGAGACAGAACGGGGAAGCTTTCGATACGACTCTGGTAATCGGCAATCCAGTCCACAACCGCGTGGCCTTGCTTGCGAAATTCTTCGGGAGACATGTGAAACGACTTGTTATCGGGCATAGGAATCGATCGTCCTATTCGGTCAACTCAATTTTCCGTAATAAACCCGCGTCTTGTATTCGAACTCGACCATGCCATTCTCTGCGTGGGCGGCGACGATTCGTTTTAGTTCCCGCATCATCGGCGCGTAGTTGGGATGACCCTCAAGCGGCGCGTACGAGGAAGAGAGCAGACGCCCAGCGGCGCCTTCACAGTCAAATTGCTGCCGCATACCGAAAGTGCGCTCCTGGCAAGGCGACGGCGTAAAGAATTCATGGATGACAGCGGTTGTGCGTTCATGCCGCACTTCTTTGTAATCGGTGCCGTAATCCAATAAGAGCTTCTCGTACTCCCGCAAAAAGGGAGTGGACTCCGTCAAACGTTCGTTCCAGATCAGCACACACCATCCATCCGGTTTCAGAATACGGGCAAACTCCGCGCGCGTTCGCCGCAAGTCGAACCAGTGCGCCGCCTGCGCCGCGGTCACGAAATCGACCGACGCCGACCGGAGCGTTGTCTCTTCGGCCGTTCCCGCCACCGACACGAGCCTGTCATAGCGGGCGAGTTCGTGGGCGCCCATTTCGCGCATTTCGGCATTAGGTTCCACCGCGAAAACCGGGTTTCCGTTCTCCAGCAGCAACTGCGTAAACAAGCCTGTTCCGGAAGCAACATCGGCGACGATATGGCTGGGTTGCAACCCACACTCGGTGCGAAGCAACTCGATGACTTCCGCCGGATATCCAGGACGGTACCGAACGTAGTTCTCCACCCGATCAGAAAAACGCGCTGTTGGCGCCTTGTTCATACCTTTAAGTGTAACCCGGACCATCACGATCTTCGTCTCCGCGATACAATCTTGTGCGTTGAAGGAGCGTCATGAAAGTCCTCTCGGCTACTGTTCTTTTCTTCTTACTGATCGGTGCCAACCTTAAGGCGTTTGATCATGCGCATGATGCCTCGTCCAACAATCTGTCAAACTCTGGCGAGTCAAAAGCTCAGCCTGAGAGTTGGGTGATCAGCGGCTTTCGCGATGTGGCGCGCGAGCAGGAAATCGAAAAGAAGTTCATGGCTGTTCCCGACCCGAAGCTGGCCGAGGAACATCTGCGCATACTGACGCAGGCCCCCCACATTGCCGGTTCTCCCGAGGACAAAGCTACCGCCGAGTATGTCGCCGGCAAATTTCGCGAAGCCGGCCTCAATACTTCCATTGTCGAATACAAGGTGTGGTTCAACTATCCAGCCGAGATCCGCGTGGACGTGACCGCTCCTGCCGGAGTCGAGATGCATGGTCCGCGGCCTGAGCATGTTGACGACGATCCTTTTCAGGACGACCCGCGCATCAAGACTGCTTATAACGCCATGTCTCCCTCCGGCGACGTGGAGGCCGATGTTGTCTATGCGAACTATGGCGCGCCCGAAGATTTCGACAAGCTCAAACAGATGAATGTTGATGTGCGCGGAAAAATTGTGATCGTGCGCTACGGCGAAAACTTTCGGGGCGTAAAGGCGTTCGTCGCGCAGGAGCGCGGTGCCGCTGGGGTCATTATTTATTCCGATCCAAAAGACGACGGCTATTATCGCGGCGACGCCTATCCAAAGGGGCCTTGGCGGCCGGCGAGCGGTGTGCAGCGCGGTTCGATCGGATACATGTTCCATTTCCCCGGCGACCCGACCACGCCAGGAGTTGCATCAACGCCGGCCCTGTCGGAATCCAACCGCATTTCTCCCCGTGATTCTGCGCAGATGCCGAAAATTCCTGTCACGCCACTTTGCTATGCGGATGCCTCTCCGATCCTTGAGCATCTCGGCGGCGCCCCGTCTCCGCGCGAGTGGCAGGGCGCGCTGCCGTTTACTTACCACGTTGGTCCCGGCCCAACCAAGGTCAGGATGCACCTGAAGCAGGATTACCAGTTCCGCACCATTTGGGATGTGATCGGCAAAATTCCCGGAGCGAGTTCGCCCGACGAGTGGGTCGTGGCCGGGAACCATCGCGATGCGTGGGTTTATGGAGCGGTGGATCCTAACAGCGGCACGTCCGCGTTGCTCGAAACCGTTCACGGCGTGGGCGAACTGCTGAAGTCCGGTTGGAAGCCCAAGCGGACGATCGTGTTCGGCAGTTGGGACGCCGAAGAGGAAGGACTGATCGGCTCGACGGAATGGGGCGAAGATCACGCGCATGAATTGGCCAATGCCTGTGCCTATTTCAATATGGACGTAGCGGTTTCAGGCAAGAAGTTCGGAGCGTCTGGCGTGCCAAGTCTGAAGGAATTTATCCGCCAGATCACGAAGTCTGTGCCTTCGCCGCAGGGAGGAACTGTCTACGAGGCATGGAAGAAAACGAGTCTGCCCAAAGGAGAACCGGGTTCGCGAGGACACACGGGCAGCAATTCGCGTTTGCCCGCGGCTGAAGTGTCGGGCGATGTGCCGGTTGGCGACTTGGGCAGTGGATCGGATTACTCGGTTTTCCTGCAGCACCTCGGCGTGCCTTCGACCGACATCGGTTCTTCTGGCGAGTATGGCGTCTATCATTCCGCCTTCGACAATTTCGCCTGGTTCAAAAAGTTTGGCGATCCTGACTTCTTGTACGAGCAGCAGATGTCGCGAGTCTACGGGTTGGAAGTACTGCGCATGGCCAGCGCCGACGTCCTTCCCTACGACTATGAGGATTATGGCAAGGAAATTCTCGTCTATCTGGATGCGGCCAAGAGCAAAGCGCAGGACAAGTTCGGAGATAAATCGCCCAATTTTTCTGCTGCCGTCGAAGGCGCGCGCCATCTGGAGCAAGCGGGCGCGAAAATCCTGCAGAAGCAGCGGAAGCTCCCGAACGCTCCGGAGCGCCTGAATGCCAAGCTGCGCGAAGCGGAGCGCGCGCTGCTGATTCCCGAAGGGCTGCCCAATCGTCCCTGGTTTCACCATTCCATCTATGCCCCCGGAGAATACACGGGTTACGCGGCGGTGGTGGTTCCGGGAATCAACGAGGCGATTGATCGCGGCGATCTCCATCGTATCGAGCAGCAAATCGCCGTGCTGGCGGCTGCCCTGAATCGGAGTTCGCAGGTCCTGGAGCAATACCGCTAGAGGACGGGCTACTCGGCCGCGTTGCGCAGAGCGCATCGATCGCGCGCCCGGGTTTTCTCATCGATTGTTTCGATCACTGCTTCTACGAATTTGTATGACGATGAACGCGCAAATGGCGATTCAGCATGTGTTGCACGACCTGCCTACAGCGGCAATGGCAACGTTTCTTGCGCTCTTTCCTATCGTCAATCCATTCGGCGGCATCCCTTTGTTCTTTAGCCTGACCACTGATTTCGCGCCGGAAGAGCGGCGCCGAACTGCGCTGAAAACGTCCTTCTATGTGGTCGCGATTCTTGTGGTCTTCATGCTGTTCGGACGGTTCGTCCTGAATTTCTTTGGGATTTCATTGCCCGTGCTGAAGATTGCAGGAGGATTGATCGTCGCCAATACGGCGTGGGGAATGGTCACCGGTTCGAGCCGCATGACGCACGAAGAAAATAGCGAAGCCCTCACCAAGGAAGACATTTCGCTCACTCCGATGGCGATGCCGATGTTGTCTGGGCCGGGCTCGATCGGCGTGGTGATGGGTCTGGCCGCGCATGCCGACAATATGCTCGCTTATCTGGGCATGATCCTTGGCATTCTCGGGATTGGGCTGACCGTTTTCCTGTTTCTCCGTTTAGGAGGCCCTTTTGTGAAGCGCCTTGGTCCAGGAGGGCTAGGTGCAATCAGCCGCATTTTTGGATTCCTCATCCTCGCAATTGCAGTGCAGTTAGTTTGGGATGGAGTCGCGGACTTTCACGGATGAACTGGTGATTGTCGCAGACAGTCGCTAGTGAGGGTCGGATGCCGCTTTTGAAGCGCTTGACGCCTCTTTTTCCATGTACCGGCCCACGATCGATGCGCAAGATTCGATGAACTTCTGTTCGGCTGCGGGAAACGTGTCAGCGAAGTAGCTCTCGATACAGATTTCAGCTGTCACCCGCCGCTTCACAAAGATGGGGGCAATGATGTTGGATTTGACGAGATCCGAGCCCAGGTAGCGAGGATCGGCGGCAACATTGTTGATGGCGACGGTCTGGCCGGTAGTGGCGGCGGCTCCGCACAATCCTTTTTCGAGCGGGATGCGCTGCGTGGGTGCAAAACTGCCGACGTACGGTCCCAGCACCAGGGCATCGCTACCTTCCATGAAATAGAAGCCGACCCAGTTGTAGCGTGTCATGGCTTCGTGAAGGGAGTGGGAAATATGCTCCATGAGAGGCTTGACCCCAGCGGCGGTGCGCGCGTAAGTCTCAAAATCAGTCAGCAAGTCTGAGTAGTTCGACATCCGACTCCTTCCAGCTTTGCAGGAACTGAGTATTCTATGCTCTTTTTCGCGGGATGGAGGCTGACTGGAGCAAAGCACGGCAGCTGTGAGACTCCTCCCAGGTTAGCGACCAAAGGAGGGGCGCGAACCTGGGGCACCGGGCTGGATTTCTCCTGAAATTCGTGCGCGTTATTTGATCGTGACCAGCTTCTCCACCAGCTCCGAGTAGTCCTTCTTATCCAGTCCGTGCACTTTCTTGTTGTACTCGTCGACCTTGTTGGAATAGTTCATTGAGCAGAATTTCGGGCCGCACATGGAGCAGAAGGCTGCGGTCTTGTATCCCTCTTCGGGGAGGGTTTCGTCGTGCATAGCGCGGGCGGTTTCCGGATCGAGGGACAGTTCGAACTGTTTTTCCCAGTCGAACTTGTAGCGCGCGTAGCTGAGGGCGTCGTCGCGATCGCGGGCTCCTGGACGATGGCGGGCTACGTCGGCAGCGTGGGCGGCGATTTTGTACGCGATAATGCCGTCCTTCACGTCTTTTTCGTTGGGCAGGCCGAGGTGCTCTTTCGGCGTGACGTAGCAGAGCATCGAGGCGCCATACCAGCCGATCATCGCGGCTCCGATGGCCGAGGTAATGTGATCGTAGCCCGGTGCGATGTCGGTCACGAGCGGGCCGAGCGTGTAAAACGGAGCTTCGTAACACAGCTCGTTTTCCTTCTCCACCTGCTCTTTAATTTTATCGAGCGGAATGTGGCCGGGGCCTTCGATCATCGTCTGGACGTCGTGCTGCCAGGCGATCTTCGTCAGCTCGCCTAAGGTCTTCAGTTCGGCGAACTGGGCTTCGTCGCTCGCGTCGGCCAGGCAGCCGGGACGCAGGCCGTCCCCGAGAGAGAAGCTGACGTCGTACTTTTTCATGACCTTGCAGATGTCTTCAAAGCACTCGTAGAGAAAATTCTGCTTGTGGTGGTGAGCCATCCATTGAGCGAGGATTGCGCCGCCACGGCTGACGATTCCGGTGATGCGCTTGGAAACCATCGGCAGATATTGGATGAGCACCCCGGCGTGGATGGTCATATAGTCGACGCCCTGCGCGGCCTGCTCTTCGATGACTTCGAGCATGACCTGAGCGTTGAGGTCTTCTACGCGCTTAACGCGGCTGATGGCTTCATAGATCGGCACGGTGCCGATGGGCACTGGCGAGTGGCGCAGGATGGCTTCGCGGATTTCGTGAATGCCGCCGCCGGTCGAGAGATCCATGACGGTATCGGCGCCGTAGTGAACGGAAGTGTGGAGCTTTTTGAGCTCTTCATCCACATTGGATGTAACGGCCGAGTTGCCGATGTTAGCGTTGATTTTGCAGAGCGAGGCCACGCCGATGGCCATTGGCTCGAGTTCGGGATGGTTAATGTTGGCGGGGATGATCATGCGTCCGCGGGCAACTTCGTCGCGGACGAGCGCGGCAGTGATTCTTTCGCGGAGAGCAACGAATTCCATTTCCTCGGTGATGACGCCCTGGCGGGCGTAGTGCATCTGCGAGAAATTCCCGTCTTTATTCGCGGCCTTCCGCTTTGCCAGCCACTCCGCGCGAGGTTTGGGCGGAGTGTTAAAGCCGGTGCCGTTCGTGCCGTTTGCTGAATTGCCATTCTTCGCCGTCATGTCTTAATGCACCATCCTTCACAGAATCTAGAGACCGATTATACGCCGGGAGCCGGAGTGGTTTGGTCTTGCGAGGCGAAGGTCGCATGGGCAAGGCCTCGCGATTTTCTTCTGACCCGCTCAGCGATCTGAATCGGACAGAGGGAAGGGTTATAGGACCGATGAAAAAGAGAATCGAAGTTGCAAAGGAGGGAATCGAAGGATATAGTTGTCATAACGACAATCGGGGCCGGATGGTCCTAACCAGAGGAGAAGAGAGAGATGAAACGACTGCTCGGTACCAGCAACGATGTGGCCCTGACAATTCTGCGGCTTGTTCTTGGAGTAGTTTTCTTTGCGCATGGCGCGCAAAAATTGCTGGGATGGTTCGGCGGCTACGGCTTTCACGGCACGATGGGTTTCTTTGGGAGCTTGGGGATGCCTGCTCCGGTTGCATTCCTGGTGATCTGCACCGAGTTCTTCGGCGGCCTCGGTCTGATCGTCGGGTTGCTGACCAGGATTGCTGCGCTCGGAATCGGCGTCGAGATGATCGGAGCCATTTTCATGGTTCACCTTCAGAACGGGTTTTTCATGAACTGGTTCGGGAACCAGAAAGGCGAGGGGTTCGAATATCACCTGCTGGCGATCGCAATCGCGGGGACGTTGTTGTTGCGCGGGGCAGGCAAGTTTTCGGCCGACGCGGCTCTGAGCCAGTAACGCTCTTTCTGGCGCTTAAAGCGCGCGGGCTATCGCGCGCCCATCAATTGCGCAACGTCTTGCCGGTCTTTAGCGTGTACTGGATGCGTTCCTGTGTCTTCTTTTCGCCGCAGAGAGATTTGAACGCCTCCCGCTCCAAGTCCAGCACATATTGTTCGCTGATCGGCGTGCCGGGCGTGATGTTTCCTCCGCACAGGACTTCGGCGATTTTGGTGCCCAGCTTCTGCTCGTGGTCGCTGATGAAATCGCCTTTGCGCATCAGGTAGACGCCCATTTTGAGCGCGGCGAGGATGTTTTCGCCGGGAGCGGGAATGTCGGTGCGCATTTGCGGCGGCTCATAGCCCGCCTTCGCCAGTTCGAGCGCGCGTGCCTTGGCATCGGACAGGACGCGCTCGCGGTTCATGGTGATGCGATCGGAACTGGACAGGAAGCTTAGCCCGCGAGCTTCATGGGCCGACGTTGCGACCTTGGCGGTCGCGATGGTTTCGAAGGCTTTCTTCATTGCTTCCATGAGTTCGACTGATTCGCCACGGCCATCGGAACGAATAGACATCGCACTATTCACGGCGCGCAGCAACATCTCCTTGCAGCCGCCGCCGCCGGGAAGCAATCCGACGCCGACTTCGACGAGACCCATGTAGAGTTCGGCATGGGGCTGGAGTGCCGTCGCGTGCAGGGAAACTTCACAGCCGCCGCCGAGCGCCAGGCCAAAGGGCGCGATCACGATCGGCTTCGGCGAGAATTTGATGGCTTGCGTCATGCCCTGGAATTGGCGGATCGCCATGTCGATGTCGTCCCACTCTTCTTCCTGCACCGACATCAGCAACAGCATCAGGTTTGCGCCGACCGAAAAATTCTGCGCGTCATTGGTGATGACGAAGGCGTCGAATTGATCGCCCGCGCCGCCGGGTTTCAGCGTCTGCAGAATCAGGGAGATGATGTCGGCGCCCAGCGCGTTCATCTTAGAGTGGAACTGGATGCAACCCACGCCGTCGCCCAGATCGATCAGCGACGCTCCGGAGTTCTTCTTGACCACGCCGTTAGATTTTTTCGCAACCTCGACCGACCACACTCCGGCGGGCACTTCAACAGGTTTCATGCTGCCGCTGGCGAGATCGAAATAAAGTCTGCCGGAAGCCGCGTTCGGATCGTCGGCGTACCAAGTCTTCTTGCCCGAGGCGAGCAGCTTTTCCACGTTGGCTGCGACGGGATGACCTTCTTTTTTCATGCGCGCGACAGTCGCTTCGACGCCGGCGGCGTCCCACAGTTCGAAGGGGCCAAGCTCCCAGTTGAATCCCATGCGCATGGCCCGATCGATCTCAACGATGGAATCGGAAATTTCCGGAATTCGATTGGCGGAGTAGGTCCAAAGATCTGCAAGGGCGTTCCACAGGAATGCGCCCGCCTTGTCGGGTTTTTGCGGCGCGCCGCCGTCTTTATCCATGCCGAGCAACATGCGCACTCGCGCGCTGGTCTCCTCGACGTTCTTTGCCATGTCGAGGGCGGCGAATTTCGGCTTTTGCCGCGGATGGTATTCCAGCGTTTTCCAGTCCAGCGCCATGCGCTCGTCTTCTTTGCCGGGTGACTTGACCTTCTTGTAGAAGCCTCCCTTGGTTTTGTCGCCGAGCCATTTGCGTTCCAGCATCTGGCGATAGAAATCCGGAAGTTTAAGGTCGCTGCGCTCGTCGCGCACGTTTTGCACCATATTGCCGACCACGTGCCCAAGAATGTCGAGCCCAACCAGGTCGATCGTCCGGAAAGTGGCCGAACGCGGCCAGCCCACGGCCTGCCCTGTGAGCGCGTCCACATCTTCGATGCTGAGGTCCATTTCCTGCATCAGCCGGATCACGTTGAGAACGGAAAAGGTGCCGATGCGATTGCCGATGAAGTTGGGCGTGTCTTTGGCGATGACTACGCCTTTACCGAGTTGCAGATCGCAGAAATGGGCAACGGCGTCCATTAACGCTGGGTCGGCATCGGGCGTTGGAATCAGCTCCAGCAGGCGCATATAGCGCGGCGGGTTGAAAAAGTGCGTGCCGAACCAGGAGCGCCGGAAATCCTCGGAAAATCCCTCCACGATAACGGCTACGGGAAGGCCGCTGGTGTTGGTGGTAACGATCGTGCCCGGCCTGCGAACGGCCTCGACTTTTTTCAGCAGAGATCGCTTGATCTCCAGATTTTCGACGACCGCCTCGATGATCCAGTCCACGTCGGCGAGCTTTTTAAGATCGTCGTCAAAATTGCCGATCTTGACCAATCGCGCCAGGGACGACTCGAAGAAGGCAGCGGGCTTCGACTTCTTGGTTGCTTCGAGTCCAGCGGCTGCGGTCTGGTTACGAGTAGGCCCGTCCGCATCGGGCGGGGTGTTTGGCGGCACTATATCGAGCAGCAGCGATGGCACTCCCGCGTTGGCAAAATGCGCGGCGATACGGGCGCCCATCGTGCCGGCACCCAGGATGGCAACTTTATTGATCCGTTTCATAAGGGCAGACTCCGCAATCAGTAAGAACGTTTAAGAAACATGAAAATCGTCTACGGCAGTTTATCCACCACCCAGTCATTCTTGCCAGCATCGATCACGGTTATTTCCGAAGAGTGGCGTGTGATGCGGTTTCCTCTGGGAGCGAGCAGTTCGACCGGAAAAATATAGCGTCCGCGATGCTCACGGCCGGTGCCGATTTCGAAAGCCCGTCCGGTGGCGGACGAGAAAAATTCCTCAAATTTTCCGGCATTCTGCGAATGACGAATTCCGTCGCTCAGGAGCACCAGGCCATTTTCAAGATCGCCGGTCTGCCAGGCATGCAGAAAGTGATTTGCGGTTGCGAGGGCAAGGACGTATTCCGGATCCGATGGTGCAGCAGCATGACGAGTCTGGCTATGACTTCGCGCCCAGACCGGCGCCGCCAGGGCGAAAACCAAACACATCACCGCCGCAACCCTTCGCACACTGCCAGTGCCGTTTTGCGACGCCGTCTGCCGGTTCGTCATTTGAGATGTGCGGGCATTCCGCCTGGTTGAGTTCGAGTCAGACGGGATCTGCAACGGGAGCACGGACCATTGTGCTTGGCGCACCCCTTCCAGTTCAAGTGCATTGGATCGAGAATCAGATTCTGAAGCGGCCAACGTGCAACATCCGAGTTCGACATCGTGCGGTGCGGTCTGGCAAGATGTGCTCTAGGTGGGCGCTTAGCAAGCCCGGCGCTTTCCCTTTTGCCGAAGTGCTCTACAATGCTAGTATCCGGCAGAAGTCACGAGGAGTTGCATGAGTTCGCCCTACGGCCTACAGATTACCGAAAACTGTGTCATCTGCAAGCTGCGCCAAGCTGGTTTCTTTTGCGATCTTCCCAAGCCTTCGCTTGAGAACCTGGAGAAGATCAAATATGCGAGCGCTTTCCCCCAGGGTGCGGTGCTGTTTGTCGAGGGCCAGGCGCCGCGCGGCATTTATATACTGTGTTCCGGGCGCGTCAAACTGACGACGACCTCGCGGGATGGCAAGACGCTGATCCTGCGCATTGCGCAGGCTGGGGAAGTGCTCGGGCTTCACGGCACGGTGTCGGGCAAGCCGTACGAACTCACGGCCGAGACCTTGCAGCCCTGCCAGCTTGACTTCATCAAGCGCGACGATTTTCTCAAGTTCCTCCAAAACCACGCGGATGCCTGCCTGAATGCCGCTGCCCATCTGAGCGAGAACTGCCAGAGCGCCTATGACATGATTCGTTCCCTGGGCCTCTCGCATTCGGTCTCAGAGAAACTGGCCCGCCTCCTGCTGGAATGGGCAAGTGAGGGCGAAGAGACGAAAGAGGGCATTCGCATCAAGATCGCGTTGACGCATGAAGAGATCGCCCAGCTCATCGGCACGTCGCGTGAAACCGTGACGCGAGTTCTGGGCGAATTCCGCGATAAAGACGTCGCGCACCTGCGTGGATCCACGCTTTTAATTCGGAACAAAGCAGCGTTGGAAAAAATGATCGGAACCTAGAACGGAGCTGGTTACCGCTGCTATCCTGATTTCCTGGTGACGTCGATATCCGATATCGGTGTGCTGCCTTCTGCGCGCGAGCTTGCCGAGCAGATTCGCGCCAGGGCCATGTCTCCCGTTGAAGTGGCCCGCATTCACCTTGACCGCATCGAGCATATCAATCCCGTCCTGAACGCCTTTGTCGATTGCCAACCGGAATTTGTCTTGGAGCAGGCGCGGGCAGCTGAGAAGGCGGTTCTGCGGGGCGACGATCTCGGACCTCTACACGGAGTGCCGATTTCGATCAAGTCTTCGATCGACGTGAAGGGCCATCGGTGTGAGGCCGGATCCCGTTTGCGTGCCGGATATGTTGCGGACGAAGATGCTCCGCTGGTTGCTCGCCTTCGCGCCGCCGGCGCCGTCATCCTCGGCGTGACCAACGCACCCGAGTTTCTGATGGCTTGGGAGACCGACAATCTTCTCTATGGCCGGACGAATAACCCCTGGGATTTGACGCGCACCGCAGGCGGATCGAGCGGCGGGGAAGCAGCCGCGATCGCCGCCGGCCTGTCTGCGGGAGGAGTCGGCAGCGACGGCGGGGGATCAATCCGCGAGCCCGCGCACTTCTGCGGAATCTGCGGACTCAAGCCGACGCCGGGACGCATTCCTTCGACGGGGCATTTTCCGAAGTCCGGTGGCCCGTTCGCGTTGTTGGGAGTGGTTGGACCGATGACGCGCACGGTGGAGGATCTGCGAACTTTATTTGAGGTGATGGCTGGTTGGGATGATGTTGACCCGTGTTCCGCGCCGGTCAATGTGCGCGAGATTCACGAGAATGATCTTTTGACTGTGGGCATTGGCTTTTTTCCGGATGACGGCCGGACGCCAGTTACAGAGGAGACGAGGTCTGCAGTTGAGCACGCGGCGCTTCTTCTCTCGGACAACGGCTTTCGCGTAGACCAGTTTCTTCCCGGCGGTCTGGAAGAAGCCCGCGACCTGTGGTGGAAGTTCTTCGGTACCGCTGGCGGCATGATTCTCGCTCCCATTCTGCGTGGCCACGAGAAGGAATTAAGCCCGATTCTCCGTGAGTTTTTCCTATGGACATCCGCCGCGCCGGTACACACGGGAGAATCGCTCCTGACGGCATGGTTAAGCCGGGACGAGCTGCGCGAGAAGATTCTTTTGCAGATGCGGAAATACCCCATTTTGATTTGTCCAACTGCGGCGATTCCCGCGTTCCGCCATGGCGAGCGCGAATGGCAGGTGGAGGGGAAGACGGTGAAGTATCTCGACGCCTGGTCATATTGCGAGTGGTTCAACCTGCTCGGCTTTCCCGCCGCGGTTGTGCCGATGGGCTTTTCGGAAGCTGGACTGCCCATCGGAATTCAGATCGTCGGGCGTCCATGGGAAGAAGAAGTGGTGCTGGCGATTGCCGCCGTGCTTGAGAAAGCATGCGGACCGCTGCCATTTCCGCCCCAGCATGACGGGAAGCGCGCTTAATCTTTTTCTACTATTACCCCCGATCGGTGCTGCGGCTACACTGTTTCCTCGTCGCGTGTGGATGTGGGCAGCGCGATGCAAGTGCAGCACGAATCCAGTCTGAACAATGTCAGTTTCCAATTCATCCACCCCGAAGTTGCTGCGCGGCCTGATGTTCTTGCTGGTCGCTTCCGCGGCCTACTTGTATCCCTTCCCGCAAGCTAATCTCGTTTATCCCGTGGTGGTTGTGATTCACGCGCTCGGCGGAATTCTCGCGACAATCATAGGCGCGGCTGTGCTGTCGCGATTGCTCCGGCAGGGAAGCGTTGTTTGGAAAGCCGGGTGGATTTGTTTCTTCGCGGGCGCCGTTCTGGGATTGGTTCTGCTTTACACCGGAACCGCTCATAGCGAATTTAAGTGGCTCTACGCGCACATCATTCTGAGCATGCTTGGCATTGTGTGCGTGCTCGCTGAAATGTTAGGAAGCCGGCGCTGGATGAGTCCGAATGTAGCGGTCCGGCTGGTGGTTTGCGCGGCCGCGATCGGCGCACTTGGCTGGGCAGCGCACTATCAGCGCGAGAATCGCTGGCTGCAAAGTTCCGTTATCAAGAATCCTGCACTTCCGCCCGACACAATGGACGGCGAAGGCGACGGCCCGACCGGCGCGTTTTTCCCGAGTTCGGCGCAGGTCCATGGCGGGCAGAAAATTCCCAGCAAATTCTTTATGGAGTCTGAGTCCTGCAAGCGCTGCCACGAGGACATCTACAGGCAGTGGAACAGCTCCGCTCACCATTTCTCGTCGTTCAACAATCAGTGGTATCGCAAGTCGATCGAGTACATGCAGGATACGATCGGCACCAAGCCTTCGAAATGGTGCGGCGGGTGCCATGATCCGGCCGTCCTCTATGCCGGCAAGATGGATACGCCGATTAAGCAGTTTGTGCATGCGCCGGAAGCTCAAGCTGGCTTGGGCTGCATGATGTGCCACTCGATCGCGGACGTCAAAAGCACGATGGGGCAGGCCGATTTTCACCTCGAGTATCCTAAGCTGCACGAGCTCGCAGCCACCAAGAACCCAGTGATTCGATTCCTGCATGACACCATCACGCGGTTGAATCCTGAGCCGCATCGCCGCGTGTTCCTGAAGCCTTTCATGCGCGACCAGACGGCCGAGTTCTGCTCCTCATGCCACAAAGTTCATCTCGATGTTCCGGTCAATAATTATCGCTGGCTGCGCGGCTTCAACGAATACGACAACTGGCAGGCCAGCGGAGTCTCCGGAGAAGGCGCACGCTCCTTTTACTACCCGCCCAAGCCCCAGCAATGTGCGGATTGCCACATGCCGCTGGAGCCGTCCAACGACGCGGGCAACATCGCCGGCAAAGTGCACTCGCATCGTTTTCCGGCGGCCAACACGGCTCTGCCCACCGCCAATGACGACGCGGCGCAGCTGAAGGCCACGGAAGACTTTCTGACCAGCGGAGCTTTAACGGTTGATATCTTCGCGCTGTCGCCTGCGGTTTCCGCGCTGAAGCAGGGAGTAGCCGCGCAGCACGAAATGGCAACCACATTCGCCGTCGGTGAAGAAGCCGAATCCAAAGTGACGTCCGAAGCCGGTGGCGATGTCGCGCCCACTACTGCGCCTCTCGATCGCGTGCATCCATCGGTGCGCCGGGGCGATACGGTTCGAGTCGATGTTGTGGTTCGAACCAAGCGCCTGGGCCATTTTTTCCCCGGCGGAACGGTCGATGCCTATGACACATGGCTGGAACTGAAAGGCGTTGACGATCAAGGCCAGACAATTTTCTGGAGCGGCATGGTCGAAGACAATGGCAAGGGCCCGGTCGAAAAAGGTGCGCATTTCTATCGCTCGCTCCAGGTCGACGCGCATGGGAACCCGATCAACAAGCGCAATGCCTGGGCGACGCGCTCGGTCGTTTATGTGCGCCTGATTCCGCCCGGCGCTGCGGACACTGTGCACTTCCGCATGCAAGTTCCGCAGAAGGCCGGAAACAAAATCAACCTCACTGCGCGACTCTGTTATCGCAAGTTCGCGTGGTGGGGGACGCAATTCTCGTTTGCGGGACAGCCCGATCCGGCCGCACCCAAATCCCAAGTCGCTCCCCAATACGACGACAGAAAATTCCTCCTGAATGCTTCCATGCAAGGAGTTTCGGCGAAGACGGAAAAGATTCCGGACGTGCCGATCGTTGCCCTGGCCGAAAGCCACGTTTCGCTCGACGTGCTGGCAAGAAACACTCCCGCGCCCAAGCCCACCACTCAACTTGCCAAAGAAGACTGGCAGCGCTGGAACGACTATGGCATTGGACTGTTGCTGCAGGGGGATCTGAAAGCTGCGCAGGCTGCGTTCGAAAAAGTCACCGAGATCGATTCGCAGAATCCCGATGGCTGGGTCAACATCGGTCGCGCCGCACTGCAAGAGGGCGACGTCCCGCGCTCCCGTACGGTGCTTGAAAAAGCTCTGGCCATCAACCCGAAGCTCGCGCGCGCCAATTTTTTCTATGCGTCACTGATGAAGACGGCCGGCGATTACGATCAGGCTGCTGCGCATTTGCAGATCGTCCTGTCTCAATATCCACGCGACCGCGTGGCTCTTAACAATCTCGGCCGCGTCTTCTTTCTGCAAAGAAGATATTCCGATGCCGTGAAAATCCTGCAGCAGGTGCTGGCGATCGATCCCGAGGACCTGCAGGCCCATTACAACCTGATGCTCTGTTACAACGGCCTGGGCGACCAGAAAATGGCGAAGCAACATCAGGTCCGCTATCTGCGATTCAAAGCCGACGAAGCCTCGCAAGCCATCACCGGGCCGTATCGCCAGCTCCATCCCGAGGACAATAACGAGCGGCAAAATATTCACGAGCATGTATCTGTGCCGTTGCCGATCCTGATCGAGCGAGCGCGAAAATAATGCGTTTATTCAACAAAACATCCACCACGGAGGCACAGAGGCACGGAGAAAACCTTGATTGTTCTTCTAGGGAATCTCTCCGTGACTCCGTGTCTCTGTGGTGGGTGTTGATGTTTTTAGCGGCCACTCCCGTTCTCTCATCAGGGCAAGTTACTTTTCGCGACATTACCGCTCAGGCGGGCATTCACTTCACGCACAACAACGGAGCCTTCGGGAAGAAGTGGCTCCCGGAAACCATGGGCCCCGGCTGCGCGTTTATTGATTACGACAACGACGGCTGGCCCGACATCCTGCTGGTGAACGGCACCGACTGGCCCGGCCACGCAAAGAACGGCGCGACGACTTTGAAGCTGTACCACAATAACCACAACGGCACTTTCACCGATGTCACGCAAAAGGCTGGCCTCGCGATCGCATTTTTCGGAATGGGTGTTGCGATCGGCGATTATGACAACGACGGCTTCGACGACATCTTTATCACCACCGTCGGTCAAAGCCATCTCTTTCACAACAACGGTAACGGAACTTTCACGGACGTAACGAAAGCGGCTGGGCTCTGGGGGCCGAACGAATTTTCGACCAGCGCTGCGTGGGTTGATTACGACCGCGATGGCAAACTCGACTTGGTCGTCGCCAACTATGTGCAATGGTCTGAGCAATCCGACCTTTACTGCACGCTCGATGGCGCGCACAAGTCCTACTGTACGCCCGAGTCTTACAAGGGAACGTCTGTCCGCCTCTGGCACAACCTGGGCAATGGCAAGTTCGAAGATGCTACGCAAAAAGCCGGACTTTACGATGCAACCTCGAAAAGTCTCGGCATCGCGGTGCTCGATACCAACAATGACGGTTGGCCAGACCTGCTGATCGCCAATGACACGCAGCCGAATAAGCTCTATTTGAACAAGAAGAATGGCACGTTCGAAGAGCGCGCCATGACCGCCGGCATTGCGTTCAGTGAAGACGGCATCGCGCGCGCCGGGATGGGCGTCGACGCCGCTGATTACGACCACTCCGGCAGCGCCAGCCTGATCATCACGAATTTTTCAAATCAGATGCTTGCGCTCTACCACAACGAGGGTAACGGTTTGTTCGTCGATGAAGCGCCGCGCTCTGACGTAGGCCGCGCCACGTTGCTCACACTGGGGTTCGGCTGCTTCTTCTTCGATTACGACAACGATGGCTGGCCCGACATTTTTATCGCCGATGGACACATTGAAGACCAGATTGAGCGCGTGCAGAAGCGTGTCAGCTACGCGGAGCCGCCACATCTTTTTCGCAATCTCGGAAACGGCAAGTTCGAAGAGGTGACGGCAAAACTCGGCGCCGGATTCGCTGCTCCAAAAGTAGCGCGCGGCGCGGCGTATGCTGACATCAATAACGATGGCGCGCTCGACATTCTCGTCATGGCCAATGGCGGCCAGCCGCATCTCTACCGCAACGAAGGCGGAGTCAATCAAAGCCTGCGCGTAAAACTGGCTGGAACGAAATCCAATCGCGACGGCATCGGCGCCATTGTTCGTGTGTCCGCGGGTGGCGAAAAGCAGTGGCAGATGATGCGCTCGGGCTCCAGTTATTTGTCTTCCAGTGAACTGGTGTTGACGTTCGGGTTGGGCTCGAAAAATAAGGCAGATACGGTCGAGATTCAATGGCCAAGCGGCCAGGTCGACAAGCTCGCTAACATCGCGGCTGGACAAACCGTCACGATCCAGGAAGGCAAAGGCGTGATCAGTTCGCGGGCCTACGGGAAGAGATAATGCCCGCGCTCGTAACTGTACTTACAAAGATGTCATCCTGAGCGTAGCAGTTCATTCGCGAAGCGAATGAGCCGCGGAGTCGAAGGACCCCTACCCCGTATATTAACCCGCGCGATTGCAAGGCATTTCGACCACTCGGTGTGCACTCAGATAGAATCACTCGCAAGCCCAAATGATTAGGAAGCTCATTGCCGGTTTTGCCGCTCTTGTTCTGCCCGCACTTCTCTTAGCTCTTTTTGGCGCCGCCGTTCCTAGCCCTGATCCTCATGAAGCCGCTCGCCTGAACAACCTCGGCGTCGCTTATATGAACCAGCAGCTTTTCGAAAAAGCGCTGAAATCTTTCGACGAGGCCGCCTCGAAAGATCCCACGCTCGAAGTGGCAGCCCTCAACCGCGGCATCGCCCTCCTCAACTTGCAGAAGGTCGAAGAAGCGAGAGCCGTTCTCGAAAAGGCCGCGAAAGACGATCCTGCCGATCCGCACGCCTGGTTTAACCTTGGCCTTTACTACAAGAACTCCGCCAGTCCCGAAACCGCGCTCGATGCATTCCGCCATGTTACTGAAATCGATCCCGATGACGCTGACACTTGGTATTTCTTCGGCTCAACCTACGCGCAGCTGAAGGAATTTCCCGAGGCGATTGCGGCTTTCAATCGCGCGCTAAAGCTCGATCCGCACCACGCATCGGCCCAGTTTGGATTGGCGCGTGCCTACCAGCAGTCCGGACAGACCGATCCAGCGCATGAGGCGATGAAGCAATTCCAGCACGTCACGCAGGCCAAGCTGGGCTCGCCGATCAGCTTGTCCTATGGCGAGCAGGGAAAGTATTCGCGCGCAGAAGAGTCGCCGATGGCGGTGGAGAAGGTTCCGGCGGCGATTGCGGTGAGGTTTGTGGATGTGACGCAGAGCGCGGGAATCGTATCAAAACCCTCAGCGAGCAACGGCAAGGACCTCGCTTCCTTTCTCGGCCCAGGCGCATGCTTTCTTGATTACGACAATGACGGTCGAATTGACGTGCTCCTTGCCGACAATGGGCCGGAAGGAGGGTTGGCTCTCTTCCACAACCTGGGCGGCAAGTTCGAAGACGTAACAAGGAAAGCTGGCCTTGATCCCACCATGCACGCGATCGGCTGCACGGCTGGCGATTACGACAACGACGGTTTCACAGACATCGCGCTGAGTCTGAACGGTAGAGTGCTCTTACTGCATAACGAGAAGAACGGGACATTCAAAGACGTGACCGAGGCGGCGGGGATCAAAAGCGGCGGCCTCAACCTCGGGCTGACCTTTGTTGACTACGATCATGACGGCGACCTCGACCTATACATTATTCGTTACAGTGCAGATCCAGCTGCTGACCCTCGCGATCCGTTTCCATTAAAGGATATTGAGCGAAACCTTCCCGGCCGGAATGTGATGTGGCGCAACAACGGCAATGGCACGTTTACCGACGTCTCGGAGTCAGTGGGGCTTGAGGGGAACGGGCCCAGCGTGTCCTCAATCGGCACAGACTTCAACAATGATCGCGCCGTGGATCTGGTTGTTACGGGCGGGTGGGGGCACCCCGAAGGAATTTACGAGAATCCTCGAGAGGGGAAGTTCCCGCTCCGCCAGCTGTGGGCGGCGCCCGCCCCCGGGGGCGTCGCCGGCGTCGCTGCTCTCGACTTCAACCACGATGGCTGGATGGATCTCGCTTTCGCACACTGGGGGTATCCCGGTGTCAGCCTCTGGCAAAACAACAGTGGCAAAGACTTCCAGCAAGTTTCGCTTCCGAAAGTCGATTGGGTCCGCGGCTGGAGCGTCGTTGCCCTCGACTACGACAACGATGGCTGGGTTGACCTCGCCGCCGTCGGCGAAAGAAAAGATGGTCGAGGCGAAGTCCGCCTCTTCCGCAACCTCGGTCCAGACGGCTGGAAAGACGTCACCGCCGATGTCGGCCTCGACAAAATTCAACTCAAAGAACCTCGCGCCATCATCGCCGGCGACTACGATAATGACGGTGCGGTCGATCTCCTGATCACGCAGAACCACGGGCCTGCCGTTCTGCTCCGCAATGAAGGCGGCAACAAGAACAATTCGCTACGCCTCGCGCTCAAGGGCCTGAACGACAACAAGTCTGCCATCGGAACGAAGGTCGAAGTGTTCTCCGGCGGCATGCGCCAGAAATTCGAAGTCTACGGATCTTCCGGCTACCTCGGCCAGAATTCGCCTTATCTCACGATTGGCCTTGGGCAGGCGAAGCAAGCCGATGTCGTCCGTATGCTCTGGCCTACGGGAGTTCTTCAAGACGAGATCGAAGTCGCGGCCAACAAGCTGCAGAATATTCAGGAGCTCGATCGTCGCGGCAGTTCGTGTCCCACGCTGTTTGCCTGGGATGGCAAGCACTACGGGCTAGTTGGTGACATGCTCGGCGCAGGCGTGATTGGGCACTGGATCGCCTCCAACAACGGCAGAATCGAGCGCAACATTCCCCGTCCCACGGAAGCCATCAAACTCGATCGCGCCACGCTTCGCGAAAAAGATGGAAAACTCAGCTTCCGCTTCATGGAGCCGCTGGAAGAATCTGTCTATCTCGATCAGGTGAAACTGCTGGCGGTCGATCATCCCGCCGATGTTGACGTCTATCCGAACGAATATTTCGCCACCAATCCTCCGTACCCACCGTTCAAAGTTGTGTTCAGCCATACCAAAGACGCCCGCCTGCCTGCCGGAGCTTGGGACGAGCACGGCCATAATGTTCTGGCCGATCTGCGGGCGCATCGCTACTTCGGCGATTTCCGGGTGCTGCCGTACTTAGGATTCGCCGAGCCGCACTCGCTGGAACTCGACCTGGGTGAAGCGTACCGCGGAGGCCCGCTTTGGCTGCTGATGCACGGCGAGGTCGAATATTTCAGTGCCAATAGCATGTACGCCGCCGATCAGGCCGGCTTGCGTCCGTTCGCTCCGTATGTCGAGGCGCAGAACGCGGAAGGGAAGTGGGTCCGCGTTATCGACGATCTTGGATTCCCCGCAGGCGGCGCACGAACAATGACCGCCGACCTCACCGGCAAACTTCCGCGTGGCGCGCGGCGCATTCGCATGACCACGAACTTGCAAATTTATTGGGACAACATCCTGATCAGCCGCACCCCGCAAACTCAAAATTCACGCCTGACGAGTGTTCCGCTGGCGCGCGCCAATCTCGCCTTCCACGGCTTCCCGCTCAAGATCGAGGACAAGCCGCCGGGAAACGTGAAGTACATTTATGAAAAGGCGAGCGCGACCGGTCCTTACACGCGCCCTGCCGGGGCCTACACGCGCTATGGCGACGTGCTGCCATTGCTGACTGCTGAAGATGACAAGTTTGCCGTCTTTGGGTCTGGCGACGAGGTCGCGCTCGATTTCGACCCGACGGGTCTGCCTGCGCTTCCGTCCGGCTGGGTGCGCGACTATTTCTTCATCGCCAACGGCTACGAAAAAGATATGGACTTCTACGCCTATCGCGGCGACACCGTCGATCCCTTGCCCTTCGGTGACATGCATTCCTACCCGTATCCGGGCCAGACGTTTCCATCCGACGCCGATCACCTGAATTACCTGCTCGAATACAACACACGATTCATGTCAGGCAACGAAGCTCCAGGCTATTCGTTCCAATATCCGTAACGCTCCGGGGGGGCCTTCGTCCCGTCACCGTCCGCTGGTTTATAATCAAAGATTCCATCTTCCAGCGTGCAATAACCTGGCGGAATAAACCTGTAACCTGACGCGATTTCTGACGGAGCAATCTAACTATGATTCGACAGCTTCAAAATGCAGGCCCGACCGTGAAGATCATTCTCAGCGGTCTGCTGCTTGTCATCTGCGGCGGCATGGTGATCACTCTCATCCCTGGATTTGGCTCCAGCATGGGTATCGGCGATTCGCCGACCGCCGGCGTTCTGGCCACGGTTGGCGACGAAAAAGTGACCGTGCTGGACGTGCAGCGTGAGGCGCGCCAGTTGATCCAGCGGCAGTTTCCCCGCGGCGGCGCACAAGCCAGCATGCTCATGCCTTATTTTGCCGGCCAGGCTGCCCAGGAACTTATCAATGAGAAGGCAATGGTCGCGGAAGCCCGGCGCCTTGGCCTGCGCACCAGTGACGAAGAATTGCGCGAAGAGCTCCAGCAGGGCCAGCTCGCGGCAACTTTTTTCCCGGGCGGCAAGTTCATCGGACAAGAGGAATACGAGAACTTCATCCAGCGCAACGGGATGACCATCCAGCAGTTTGAGGCGCTGGAAAAGGACTACATTCTCATCCGCAAATTACAGGCGTTGGTGTCGGGCACCGCATTCGTTTCGGACTCGGAAGTCCACGATGAGTTCGAACGCCGTAACACGAAGGTCAAGTTTGAATATGCCGTGATTACGCAGGCCGACATCCTCAAGGGCCTGCATCCCGCCGATGCCGAACTCAAGTCGTTTTACGACCAGCACAAGGCGAGCTACAACAACGCCATTCCGGAGAAGCGCCAGATCAAGTATGTGGTGATCGACTCGGCAAAGATCGGGGCCGCGACTACGGTTTCGGATGCGGAACTGCAGGCCTATTACGATCAGCACAGCGACGAATATCGCGTGCCCGAGCAGGTAAAAGTGCGGCACATTCTGATCAAGATTCCGCTCCCGGAACCCGGCGCCAAAGAAGACGAGAAGGGCGTCGCCGACGCTCACACAAAGGCCGAAGATGTCCTGAAGCAAGTCAAGGCGGGTGGAGATTTTGCCAAGCTCGCCGAAAAGTATTCGGACGATCCAGGCAGCGCCAAGAATGGCGGCGAACTGGGCTGGGTTGGCCGCGGCCGCACCGTGCCCGAATTTGAGAAAGCTGCTTTTTCGCTGGCCAAAGGCCAGACCAGTGATCTGGTCAAGAGCAGCTATGGTTTCCACATCATCAACCTCGAAGACAAGCAGGACGCGCACCTGAAATCGTTCTCCGAGGTGAAGAGCGAAATCCTCGAAAAAGTGAAACAGCAGAAAGCAGCTCGCGCCACCGAGTCCGCTGCCAATGCCTTGTTAAGCGCGGCGCGTGCCGACGGTTTCGACCAGGGGGCCAAAGCCAAAGGCGAGTCTGTGGTCACGACTGAGTTCTTCGGTCACGGCGACACATTGCCCGGCCTGGGCCCGGCTCCGCAATTCACCGATGCGGTCTTCAACGAGCCCGACAAGGCGCCGCCTGACGTTGTGCAGGTTCCGCAAGGCTTTGTCGTTTTCCAGTTGCTTGCGATCAGGCCGCCCGCAACGCCGACGTTTGAAGAGATTCGCGGGCGCGTCGAATCAGAATTCAAGAATCAGCGCGCCGCTTTTCTGCTCCAGCAAAAAACGCAGGAACTCTCCGACCGCGCCAAATCCGAGCACGATTTGAAGAAGGCCGCCAAAGAGCTGGGGGCGAATTTCCTGACCAGCGATTATGTGGCTCCCGACGGACAGGTTCCCAGCATCGGTTCGCTGTCCGGCCCGGCGAGCGTGATTTTCTCGCTGAAACCAGGGGACATCAGCGGACCAATCACGGCGGGCGCCGACGGCGTCGTTGCCCAGTTGCTCGACAAGCAGCAGCCGACGGATCAGGAGTTTGCCCAGAAAAAGGACGAGATCCGCGAGTCGCTTCTTCAGGCCAAACAGGGCGAAATGTTTCAGCTCTTTGTTTCGAATCTGCGGAAGGATATGGAAAAATCCAAACGCCTGAAGGTCAATCAGGAAGAAATGAAGAACCTGACTCGCCAGACCTCGGAAGAAGGTTCGTAGGACAAATGCAGTTTCCAGTTCTCGGTTCTCAGTCGGCGCTGTGAGCTGACAACCAGCCACTGAGAACTGGCAACTGGGAACTGAGAACTGCTCTGAATGTCTTTCGCACGGGCCAGCGGAATCTTGCTTCACCCCACCTCGCTTCCTGCGCGGGGCGGGATCGGTGACTTCGGTCCAGCCGCCTATGCGTTTGCGGATTTTCTGGCTTCCGCGCGGCAGGGCGTCTGGCAGGTGTTGCCGCTGGGTCCGCTCGGTTTCGGAAATTCACCCTACTCTTCGACTTCTGCCTTCGCGGGAAATCCGCTCCTGATCAGTCTGGAGCGGCTTGCCGATCGCGGTTGGATCGGCCGCTCTGAACTCGAAGCTCTGCCCGCGGGCGAAGGCCCCGTCGATTATCCGTCAGTGTTCCATCAGAAATTACCGATGCTTTTCGAAGCAGCGCGCAATTTCCTGAGCTCCGCTCCGCCCAACGCGCGCACCCGCTATGAAAACTTCTGCCGCCAGAATCATTGGTGGCTTGATGACTTTGTTCTCTTCGACGCATTGCGCGCCCGCTTCAAGCTGCAGAGCTGGAACCAGTGGCCGCGTGAACTGACCCGCCGTGAGCCTGAGGCGCTCGCAGAGACGCGCGCCGAGATGCTCGAGGAACTCAACCAGCGCAGCACCGTCCAGTTCTTTTTCTATGAGCAGTGGCAGGCGCTTCGCTCCTATTGTGCGGAACGCTGTCTCCGCGTCGCCGGCGACATTGCGATCTTCGTAAACTTCGACAGTGCTGACGTCTGGACTCATCCCGATCTGTTTCGCCTTACTCCCGAACTCGAACCCGAAGTTGTCGCCGGCGTGCCACCCGATTTTTTCAGTAAAGACGGCCAGCGCTGGGGCCATCCTCTTTATCGCTGGGATGTAATGAAAGAACGAGGCTACGTCTGGTGGATTGACCGGCTGCGTTGGGCAACCCAAAATTACGATTACATTCGGCTCGATCATTTCCGCGGGTTCGCCCAGTTCTGGGAGATTCCAGCCCACGAACCCACGGCGATCCACGGGCGCTGGGTCGATGGCCCTAAAGACGATTTGTTCGTCAAAGTGCGCGAAGCTCTTGGAGGTCTCCCGTTTTTCGCCGAAGATCTCGGCTACATCACGCCCGACGTGCATGCTCTGCGCGACCGCTTGAAAATTCCCGGCATGGCCGTGCTGCAATTTGGATTCGGCGATCCGGGCGCCCACATCCATCTCCCGCACACCTTCACCACGGAGAAAGTCGTGTATACCGGCACGCACGACAATGACACGATGGTCGGCTGGTGGGAGACGGCGGCAACCGAGCAAGAGCGCCGCCATATCCACGCATATCTCGGGCAGTTTGACGACGGCATCCACTGGGCCATGATCCGCTCTGCTGCGACCTCGGTCGCCAGCCTTTGCATTTTCCCCTTGCAGGATGTTCTTGGACTCGGCAGTTCAGCCCGCATGAACGTGCCGAGCCTCGAGGATGGGAATTGGCGGTGGCGTTTTGGCGCTGACCTTCTGCGTCCGGAACGGGCAACTGAACTGGCCGCTCTCGCTGAGGTTTCCGACCGCATTCCGCAACCGATCCCGGCGAGCAGACAAGATTGGGCGGCCTGAACGCGTGGGGCGAGCATGGTCGAGTGTAATGCTCAAGGCCTTTCAAGGTTTCGAAACATATCTGGTGTATCCTCACTGTTCGAAGAACCATGAGTTCTACACATTCGGAGCACGCCCCTGTGACTGTTCCCATCATTCGCGCCCAGGCCGTCGAGAAGTTCTACACGCAGCCCGATGGCGCGCGTATTGAAGTCATTGCGCCTGTCGATCTCGATGTCGAGCCCGGCAAAATTATCGCGCTGCTCGGCCCCTCGGGCTGCGGCAAGTCGACCCTCCTGCGCATCCTTACCGGATTAAGCCAGCCCTCCTCCGGCCAGGTTCTGTGGCACGAGCAGCCGATCACTACGCAGAACGCAGGCGTGGCGATCGTCTTCCAGAGCTTCGCTCTTTTTCCGTGGCTTACCGTTCTCGATAATGTGGAGGCTCCGCTCGAAGCGCGCGGCGTCCCCGCCGTCGAGCGCCACAAGCGCGCATTACGCATTCTCGATACCGTAGGCCTCGACGGTTTTGAAAGCGCATATCCGAAAGAGCTTTCCGGAGGCATGAAGCAGCGCGTCGGCTTCGCGCGCGCCCTCGTGGTCGAACCGGAGGTCCTGTTCATGGACGAGCCGTTCTCCGCGCTGGACGTGCTCACCGCCGAAAACCTGCGTAACGAACTGCTTGAACTCTGGCTCAGCAAGAAGATGCCGACCAGCGCGATCTTCATCGTTACTCACAATATTGAAGAAGCAATTTTGCTGGCCGACCGCGTCATTGTGATGGGAAGAAATCCCGCCCGCATCCGTGCCGATTTTCCTGTCGAGCTCCAACATCCGCGCGATCGCAAATCAGCGCGCTTTGTCGAACTCGTCGATTACATCTACAAAATCATGACCCAGCCTGACCTTGCGCTGGCAGTTCCGGGAGCGCAGGCCGCTGCGCAAAAGCCCGCTCGTCAGAAATATCAGATGCTCCCTCATGCCCGCGTCGGCGGCATCGCCGGCCTGATCGAGCTTCTGCAGGACCGCGGCGGCAGGGAAGATGTTTATCGCCTGGCTGAAGACCTCATCATGGATGCCGAGGACCTGCTTCCGATCGTCGAGGCATCGGTTCTGCTTGGGTTTGCCACCCTGAAAGAAGGCGACGTCGAGATTACTCCGGATGGCGCCCGCTTTGCCGAGGCCGACATTCTCACGCGCAAGATCCTGTTCCGCCATGCCGCGCTCGCTCACGTCATGATTCTGCAGCAGATCGATAGCATTCTTCACGCCAAGACGGATCACTCCATCTCGGAAGAATTTTTCTACGACATTCTCGACGAGCATTTCAGCCAGGATGAAGTCGAACGCCAGTTTGAAACGGCGATGAACTGGGGCCGGTACGCGGAGATTTTTGATTTCGACCGCGAATCGCACCGCCTGATCCTGGCTGAACCGATCTCCGAACCGCACCCCCCCACTTCTCCGGTGCAGCCTTGAAAACTGAAGACGTGAAAAGTGACGTCCTGAAGCGCCCCAGCTCGAAGCGTCCGCCGCGCATCCGCCTCCGTACGCCGGTTCGCATCTGGTCGATGCTTCCACGGCTGAATGCGGCAAGCCTTCCCGACCTCATCATGTTTTCCGCCGGCCTCGCCCTCTTCTACGGGATCGTCGAAATCGGTCGCCACTGGTTCGGCGCATTCACTCCCCAGGTGGAAATCAGCCGCAGCCCGCTGGTCCTTCCGGTCTATGCTGGATATTCGCTCCTCCGCATCACTCTCGCTTATATCCTTAGCCTGATCTTCGCCGTCGTCTATGGATACATCGCTGCCTATCGTCCGCGCGCCGAGAAGTTCATGATCCCCCTGCTTGACGTTCTGCAATCCATTCCAGTTCTGAGTTTTCTTCCGGGTGTGATGCTTGCGATGGCCGCGCTATTCCCCGGTCGTCAACTTGGCGTAGAACTGGGCGCCGTGCTCCTCATTTTTACCGGCCAAGTCTGGAACATGGCCTTCAGCTTCTACGCCTCGCTGAAAAGCATTCCGCGAGAAATGCGCGAAGCGGCCGCAATTTACCGCTTCAATTGGTGGCAGCGTTTCGTGCAGATTGAACTGCCCTTCGCGACCATTGGCCTGGTCTGGAATTCCATGATGTCGGTTGCCGGAGCGTGGTTTTTTCTGATGGCCTGCGAGCAATTTGGCGACTTCCGCCTGCCCGGCCTCGGCTCCTATTTGCAGTCGGCCGCGGATCATGGCGACACGCGCTCCATTCTGCTTGGCATTCTCACCATGGTCACGGTGATCGTGCTCATTGATCAGTTGGTCTGGCGCCCGGTTATCGCCTGGGCGGAAAAATTCAAATTCGAGCAGGTCGAGAGCACGAGTGCTCCAACATCATGGGTTCTGGAATTCCTTCGACGATCGCGCGGGATGGCCTACCTTCGCAAGCGCGCAGTTCGGCCTCTGCGGGAACAGATGGTTCATTACTTTGCGGGCCAGAACGACAAGAAACTCGCTGCCCAATCGAATGGTGAGAGCGAAGCCGGCTTATGGTTCTGGAGAACTGTGGGCATTGCGATTCTGGCTGTCATCGGCTATGCCGTCGTCCGGGTTGTCATGATCCTCACCGGGTTGCACACGGCAGAATTCCATCAACTGGGCCTTGGTCTAGGTGCAACTTTCCTGCGCGTGAATGCCACCTTGATTCTCGGCGCTCTCTGGACCATCCCCGTCGGCGTCGCTATCGGATTCAATCCGCGCATGGCGCGCATTGCACAGCCGTTGGCGCAAATCGCTGCCTCGGTTCCCGCAACGGCGCTATTTCCGGTCGTGCTTCTGATCCTGATCCGCCTTGGCGGAGGACTCGGCCTCGGCTCCATCGTCCTGCTGCTGCTCGGCACGCAGTGGTACATCCTGTTCAATGTGATTGCCGGAGCCATGGCGATCCCCACCGATCTCAAGGAAGCCGCTAGCGTTTTCGGCCTGCGCGGCTGGGAGCGTTGGCGCATTTTGATTCTTCCCGGCATTTTCCCATTCCTGGTAACTGGCCTTGTTACGGCTTCTGGCGGAGCGTGGAATGCGAGCATCGTAGCCGAGTATTTCCACTTCAAGGGCCAGACTTATTCCACCACCGGCGTCGGAGCCATGATCTCCGCTGCGACCGATGCCAAGAATTTCGATCTCCTCCTTGCCGGAACCATTGCTCTGGCTGCGGTCGTCGTCACAACCAATCGCCTCGTATGGCGCCGCCTTTATCGCCTCGCCGAAACCCGGTACAAGTTGGAAGGCTGAAGCCGATCCGACTGGGTCAAACTGACCCACCTGCCAGTTGACCCAGTTCTTTTGTGCCCGCTCGACCCGGCTGATAACATGGCCCGCGACGGCAGACGAAAAGTACCGGACTCACTTCGACGGCTTTTCGCGGAAAGCCGAAGTCGCCGTCTACGGAATCCTCGCGGTTCTGTTGACGATTACGGCCGTGGCTTCCCTCGCCGATGGAGCCGTGATGTTATGGCACGGCATCCGTAGCTGGACGATGTCCTCCGAGACCCTGGAGGTCCTAGACCACCTGCTCATCGTTCTCATGCTGGTTGAGATTCTGCATACCGTCAGCATCTCGATTCGCTCACATATCCTCGTTACCGAGCCGTTTCTGGTAGTCGGCCTCATCGCATCCATCCGCCGCATTCTTGTCATCACGCTCGAAGCCTCAACTCTCACCAAGGCCAATTCATGGTCCCCCGAGGGAGCGAGCATCTTTCGCGCCTCGATGATGGAACTGGGCCTGCTCGGCGTCCTGATCTTGATTTTGGTTTTTTCCATCACACTGCTCCGTCGTTACGCCCCCGGGCCCAAAGAGTAATGTCTACGGGTGGTTACTGTTGTAAGGCCGATTTCACAAATCCTTAACGCTCCCTTCATCAATGCGCAACCGGACGTCAGCACAATGAGCCCATGCCTGAAATCAGGGTTCCAGGAGCAGACGCCCCGGGTGTTCTGACCCAACCGCCGCTTCTCCCCGGCCTTCCGCCATTCGCGGGAAAATTCATTCCCATCGAACAGGCGCGCGAGCTCTATCGACGCATTCGCTCGGCGCCGGAGGGTTTTCGTCTCGAGGCCTTGCTTGCCGAGATGGAAATCGAGCTCGCGGTTCAGGCTGCCGATTTCGCTCGCATTCCCACGAAAGGCCCCCTGGTCGCCATTGCCAATCATCCATTCGGAGTGCTCGACGGAGTCGCACTCGCGGTGCTGCTGTCGCGCGCCCGCCCGGACGTCAGGGTGCTGACCAATTCGCTGCTGGCCGGTATTCCCGAACTTCATCAGCACTGCATCTTTGTTGACCCGTTCCGCACATCTTCATCGCCCGGCAAAAACCTGAAGCCGCTCAAACAGGCTGCGGACTGGCTTCGCCAGGGCGGCGCGCTCGCCGTGTTTCCGGCTGGCGAAGTTTCGCAGTTAGACGTCCGCCAGGGCCAGGTCACCGATCCCGCTTGGAACACGATCGCTGCTCGCCTAATTCGCAAAACCGGGGCGGGCGCGCTTCCCGTTTATTTCTGCGGCCGCAGCAGCGTGACGTTCCAGCTTCTCGGTCTCATCAACCCGCGCTTGCGCACACTCTTTCTACTTCAGGAATTCCTCCAGCAACGCGAGAAGCAAGTCCACGTGCGCATCGGAAAACCGATTCCCGCCGAGCTCATTACCAGTCTCGACAACGACGACGAGGCGACCGAATACCTTCGCCTGCGCACTTACTTGCTTTCCCATCGCGGAGAGAAACCGATTTCGCTCCCTTCCAAGGTCCGCTCAGCCCTTCCGCGCAAGCCGCAGGAGCCCATCGCCGACGAAGTTCCGCAGCGTTTCGTGATCGCTGACATCGAAGCTTTGCCTGCCGGTCGCCTGCTGACCGAAAATGCCGAATTCGCCGTTTACGCTGCTCGCGCTCCCGAACTTCCGCATCTGCTAGATGAACTTGGGCGCCAGCGCGAAATCACCTTCCGCGCCGCCGGAGAGGGTACCGGACGCAGTTCCGATATCGACCACTTCGACTCCTACTACTGGCATTTGCTTTTGTGGAATAAAGAAAGGCAGGAACTCGCCGGCGCTTACCGCGCGGGCAATACCGACGAGATCATTCGCACTCACGGCATCAAGGGTCTCTATACGAACACGGTTTTCCGCTACGATGAGCAGCTCTTTCTCAAGATCGGATCTGCCCTTGAACTCGGCCGCTCTTTCGTGCGGCGCGAATACCAGCGCGCTTACGCCCCGCTCCTGTTGTTATGGAAGGGAATTGCGCGCTTCGTGGCGCTCCATCCCGAAACGCCGGTGCTCTTCGGAGCTGTGAGCATCAGCAATGAGTACAGCAGACTTTCGCGCGAAATGATCGTCCGTTATTTCGAGCAACGGGAAGATGGACGCGAGTTCACGGAACTTATCCACCCGCGCACGCCGTTCCGAGCTTCGAAACTTCGCCGCTGGGATTGCCGCGCCATTTGCAGTGCTCTGCGCGATCTTGATGAACTGGCAGAGCCTATTTCCGACATCGAGGAAGACGGCAAGGGTGTTCCGATCCTGATCAAGCAGTACGCCAAAGTCGGAGGCAAACTGATCGCCTTCAATCTGGATCGCAAATTCTCTGATGTCGTCGATGGCCTGGTTGTCGTAGACCTGCGCCAGACCGAACCCACCATCCTCGAGCGCTACATGGGAAAAGAAGGCAATGCCGCCTTCCGCCGTTTCCACAAACTCACATAGAAATACGGCACCCCAGACCCGCGCTGAGGCGTTGCGCTGGGCCTGGGGCTCCGTTTGGAGGGAATCGGCATACCAAGACCTCATGGGCCATCGTACAGGCCCATTCAGTCCCTCTTGGAGCTTGTTCTATGCTCCAGCCAGTTTGCGGCGAAACAGCCCAGCAACGCTAACCAGACCGATCCCCAGCAATCCCAGGGTGCTCGGTTCGGGTGTGTTCAGGTGCGTCCCGCCTAGTTTAATACCGCCCTTATGATCGACGGATTCCTGGTTCCAGTAGGTATAGATGGTCTGCGTGGTATTCCCGGTCACCATGCGGCCCGTCCAGATCTGGCCCTCGATTTCGCCCGTCAGTTGATACTCGTGGAATTGCTTGTTCGATGCCACCAGGGTCCAGTCGATTGCGCCGACAAAAGCGCCATCAAAGATCACCCCACGGGGCTCGCCGTACATGCCTCTGCCGGTGATCAAAAAGCTCGATCCCACGCTGGAAAACGTTCCCCCGTTCCAGATATCTCCAGTAACGATAGCCCCAGTCGAAAAGGCGACTGTGCCCAGGGAGTGGTTTTTCGGCGCTTGGACGCCATTAAAGCTCATAAGTTCGGATCCGCGCGTCGTAATCCCGGAAGACAGGATGGTAACCGTACCAAACTCGTTGGTGAGGTTAATGCCGTCTGCTCTGGCCGCAATTGGCGCCAACAGCGCAAGTAACGCCAGGCAGAAAATTAGTTTTTTCATGATACCCTCCACAGAATAAGGGTGATCCGTTTACGAGCCGCTGGGGGGGTGGCGATCATCGGGTCACGAAGTTGAATTGTTGTCTTGCTGCCCTTTGGCAAACGTTGCCTGGGTATTAATCGAGCACACAGTCCGGGGAGGACGTCAGGGACAGTGTCGCACCAAAGTAATCAAATTGAAGTGACCTATGTCACGCTTGCCCGTGATAACAGAGCCCCCGCCGGAGGCCGATGTGGCCGCCACACCGATGCCCCGTTTTCCACTAAAATGTTGATTCCATTCGATACAGGGGTAACGGGTGGAAGCCCAAGCCTGTTTCTTTACTAAACCCCGCTCTTCCATTAACAATGGATCAGTACAAGCAAGGAGCAATCATGCCCGCAACTGGAGAACTCATTCGCCTGATGAACTACGTTGACGACATCGCCGCAATCCTGCGCCGCGTCAACGCCTCGCTACCCACCATGGCAGAAGAAGAAAAACTTCGCCTTGCCGAGTACATCCGCAAATCCGACCCCAGCCTCGAAAGCGTCCTCAAGCAGCTCGACAAACAGCTCGACAAGGTGGCGAAATAGTGGCGGAGATCAAGACCGTAGCCGTCATTGGCGCTGGCCTTATGGGACGGGGCATCGCCCATGCATCGGCGCTCGGCGGCTACCGCACCATCCTCGAAGATATTCTTCCCAACGCGCTGCGCAAGGCCGAAACCGAAATCCGCGCCAATCTCGACAAAGCCGTCGAACTTGGCAAGGTGAATGCCGACGATGCGAAAGCCGCGATGTCGCGCCTCGAATATGCAGGCTCGGTGGATGAAGCCGCGCGTCCGGCCGATCTGGTCATCGAAGCCGTGCCCGAGGAGATGGAATCGAAGATCGAGATTTTCACGTTGCTCGACAAGATCTGCCGCCCAACCACGATTCTGGCTTCGAACACGTCTTCGCTCAGTATTACTGAAATCGCCAGCGTCACCTACCGCGCAAAAAAGTGTGTCGGGATGCACTTTTTCAATCCCGTGCACAAAATGAAGTTGCTGGAGGTCGTTCGCGCGCTTGAAACCGATGCCGAAACCCTGGCCGCCGCGGTCGAAGTCGGCAAGCGCATGGGAAAAGAAGTTGTTGTCGTGAAAGAAGCGCCCGGTTTCATTACCAGCCGCATTAACGCGATGATCGGCAACGAAGCGTTCTACATGCTGCAGGAGGGCATTGCCACTCCCGAAGACATCGATAGGGCTTTAAAACTAGGCCTCAACCATCCCATGGGCCCGTTCGAGCTAGTCGATCTGGTTGGCCTCGACACACGCCTACACATCCTTGAATATCTGCACAAAACACTGGGAGAAAAATTCCGCCCCTGCCCGCTGCTCTCTCAGTACGTGAAAGCCGGAAGGCTCGGACGCAAATCCGGCCGCGGAGTTTTCGAATATCCGGAGCCCCGGGCGTAAAACTGGGGCTATATTCTGGCAGCTCCAAAGAGATAAATCCTGTCGGGCGGTTGCAACCGCGGGCGCAACGTAAACGTTTGTAAATTCCTCGAAATCATTTGTTCATCTACCCGTGTGGCGGGCAGCAAGTCAGCCTGAACTTGCATCTCATTTCTCCATGAAAGCCCACATCGCCAGCCTCGCGATCCTCGTCGTCTTGTCTCCTTTGCGAGTCCACGCCGCTCTGGGTGGTAACGCCGCATCCATTAAAGCCGATCAGGCGCAAATGAAGGGTAGCGTGCAACAACGGCAAACCGCCGCCTATACCGTCCATGAGATCCAGGCCGCCAGCGGCACGGTTGTGCGTGAGTATGTTTCTTCCGCCGGCATTGTTTTCGCCGTGGCTTGGCAGGGCCAGTTTGCTCCCAACATGCAACAACTTCTGGGAGCATATTTCGAGCAATACTCCGCAGGTGTGCAGGCCGCCAAGGCCAGCTATGTCGGCCGCAGACCGCTCAATCTGCATCTTTCCGGACTGGTTGTTCAACTCAATGGCCACATACGCGCCTTCCACGGACGCGCTTATCTCCCCGAGCAAATTCCGGCGGGCGCCAAAGAGGAGGAGTTGTGGTAACGACAATTTCATCCAAAGCGGCATTGCGCGGATTGATGGCCCTGACAGTTGCCGGCACCTTCGGATTGTTCTCCGCATGCGGTGGCAGCAGCAGCAGCGGTTCGGGTGGTGGCGGCGGCGGTGGTGGCACCAGTAACGTGCAATCGATCGCCGTGGATGGCGGTCCTGTTGCGGGACAGATTTACCCGGATGCCGCCTTCACGAGCGTGACAGTATGCATCCCGAGCTCCTCAACCTGCCAGACGGTCAGTGGAATTCTGATCGACACGGGTTCCGTGGGACTCCGGCTTCTCGCCTCGGCAATTCCCTCGCTGTCACTTCCGCAGTTGAGTGGATCGGGCAATACCACCTACTACAACTGCGTTAATTTTGTGGATGGGTCCTACCTCTGGGGGCCAGTCGCACAAGCCGATATCAAAATGGCGGACGAAACAGCCAGGGGCACCAGCCTCCAGTTAATTGAAAATCCGACCGGATTCACCGTGCCCTTCGGCTGCTCGAACGGTGGCGTAAATGAAGACACCCTTGCGGCCTTGGGAGCCAATGGAATTGTCGGCGTCGGGCCGTATGCGCAGGATTGCGGCTCGTACTGCACCAGTCAGGCCAATGCGGACATATATTTTACTTGCGGACCCAGCGGTCCATGTAACTCGTCAACCATAACCCTTGCTCAACAAGTCACGAATCCAATCGTCAAATTCACGACCGACAACAACGGAGTCATTCTCGAACTGCAGTCAGTCGACGGCGCCGGAGCAACCGACAGCGGTTCCATGATCTTTGGTATCGGCACTGAATCGAACAACTCACTGGGTTCAGTGTCCATTTTTCCGATCAACACCTCAGGCACGTATGCCGGTTTCTTCACCACGACGTTTAATTCGCAGACCCTTAACGAGAGCTTCATTGACAGCGGATCGAACGGATATTTCTTCCCCGATTCGGCCATTCCTCAGTGTTCCCAAGACCCGGGATTCTATTGCCCCGCGAATACTCTGAACCTGTCGGCGCAGAATACGGGCGTCAACAACGCGCAGAGCACGGTCGACTTCAGCGTGGACAATGCCGAGACGCTTTTTAACAACGATGGCGGCGATTCTGCGTTCAGCAATCTCGCCGGCCCAAACGGATCGGCAAACTGCACCGGCGTGGGAACGTGCGGCTTTGATTGGGGCCTGCCCTTTTTCTTTGGCCGCAATGTATTCACGTCGATCCAGGGCCAGTCCGTTCCAAGCGGCACGCCTGCTGCTCCGTGGTGGGCCTATTGATCGGTGGAAAGAGGATCGGATCAAGAAGCGGCCAAAGCCTACTGCTGGGGTAGAGCGGCCTTCAGTTTTTCGGCTTCCGCTCGCTCTTTTTCCGCTTCCGCTTTCTGTCCGTTTTTATCGTAAACGTCGGCTAACCACACATGGGGCGTAGGATCCTCAGGTGCCAGTGTCGCCGCTTTCTTCAGCATCGCTTCCCCGGCAGCTGGATCTCCCAATATTGCGAGGGACTTGCCCAGAATCAGGTGGCTCCCGTAATCATCCGGGTCGTATTGCAGGACGATTCGACATTCCTTGGCAGCATCCGCCACACGATCGGTGCGAGCGTAGGCCATTTCGAGGAAGCTGTGCGCCTCCACGGCATTGGGTACCTTCGCGACCAGTTTCTCCAATGCCGCGATGGCCGGCCCATTCTGTTGGATCGCCAGCAAGCTCTTCCCCAGCATGAGGAGCGGCCCGGTAGCATCAGGATTCATCTCCAGCGCTTTCTGTAAAGCCGGAACGGCTTTTTGGAAGTCCTCTTTCCGCATCTCCCAGGTGCCCAACTTCAAATAAAAGGCATAGGTGGGATTCCTGGCGATGATTTGCTCGAGCAGCGCGATGGACTCGTCGGCGTGCATGTCTTCCTGCAGATCATTGGCCCGATGGAGCATATTGGCAATTTCGATGTTGTCTTTCGGATCCGGTCCCTGGTCGAGATCCGTCTTCAAGTTTTCGCTGGTCGACGCCAGGTATCCCAGTGCTCCCAGTTTTTCCTGCGCTGCCGGATCCAGTTCCGCCTTGGGCGCAGTGCGCGCTCTGGAGGTCTTCTTGCGTAAATCCTGCAAATGACCGGCTAGCGTGTCCGCAACCGCCGCTGAAGAGCCCGCCAGATTGTGCTCCGATTTCGGATCTTTACTTTCGTCATAAAGCTCGCGCCGCGGTGCCTGGACATAAAAGTATTTTTCCGCGCGCAGCGACCGCAGCGCGCTCCATCCGAAACTATTATGGGGATACTCCGCCTGCGAGTAGGCGGGCCGGTCATGCCAGGCCGGACTGACTCCGTCTTTCATCAGGCTCAGCAGCGATTCTCCTTGCATCTCCGGTGGAATCGCGATGCCAACTTCCTGCAACAATGTGGGTGCCACATCCACCAGCTCGACCCGGTTTTCGATCTTCTTTCCGGCGGCCGCTGCATGCGGAAGCTTGATCAGCAATGGCACATGGATCGTCTCATCGTAAAGAAAGACCCCGTGCGTATCTTCGCCGTGGGCACCGAGCGACTCGCCGTGGTCGGCCATCACTGCCATGACCGCGCCGTCGTACAAGCCGCGCGATTTCAGCTGTTCAAGCAGTTTCCCGACCGCCGCATCCTCATACGCAATCCCTCCGTCGTAGGGTTCTGAAGCATAGCGCGTTTTATACGGTTCCGGCGGAATGTAGGGATCGTGGGCGTCATACAAATGGACCCACATGAAGAACGGCCCTTTTGGATGCTTGTCCAACCACGCCAGCGCTCGTGTAACCACCTCAAATCCGCGGCGCTGGACCGTGCTGAAGCGGTCTTCTCCCACGCCCTCGTCGTGAAAGTCGGCATCGTAGGTATCGAAGCCCCGGTCAAAGCCGGGCACGTAGGGCGGCTCCGCCTTCAGTACAATCGCGCCGAGAAATGCCGCCGTCTTATATCCGTAAACGTGCAGAATCTCCGGGGTGTAGGGTACATCCGGAGGCAACGGATCCTGCATGTCATTTACATGATGAAACTGCGGATACGTGCCGGTGAAGATCGTGGCATGCGATGGCGGCGTCAGCGCAACCTGCGAGTACGCGCGCGCGAAGACCGCGGAATCTTTTGCCAGCGTATCGAGGTTCGGCGTCACGCCGCGCTTCGACCCTAGAAATCCCATGCGGTCTGCGCGCGTCGTGTCGAGCGTGATGAGAATGATGTTCGGAGATTTTCCAGGTGAAACCTGCGAAGAAGCCGGTTCGGGACTTGCCGCTAAAGCACCTGTCGTCAGCGCAACAGCCAGTATGAAATAACGAACCACAGACATCGAATTAGATCTCTCCTTCTTCACCCTTCTCTTTGCCGCAGACCAGCTCGAACAGCGGAAAGCCAAAAACTGTACCGCTCATTGTGGATGGGATTGATTATCGCCCGGCGGAGTTTGTGCCGCTCCCCGCCTGACCGCCCCTAGACGCTCAGCTTCGGCTCGCTCCCGGTTCGCATCGTCAGGCTTGCCCAGCTTGTCGTACACGTCTGCCAAATCGAGGTGAGGCTGTGGCCTGTCGGGCGCCAGCGAGATCGCTTTCTGCAGCGGTGCAACCGCATTCGCGAAGTCGCCTGTCTTGGCCAACGCTCTTCCCAGGTTCACGTTCGCCCCAAAGTTATCCGGCAACGTCTTCAGCACGGTCTGGCACTCTCGGATTTCATCCTGCGTCCGGTCCAGCTTGGCATACGCCACGATCAGGAAAATGTGTGCGTCAAATATATTCGGCTCTGCCTTGAGCACGTGCTCGAATGCAGTCGCGGCCCCTTCATAATCCTCGGTATTCATCAGCGACCGGCCGAGATTCAGTTCCGCGCGGGTGAAGCCGGGATCGAGTTTCACGGCTTTGCGCAATTCCGGCGCCGCGCTCGAGAAATCTTCCATGTCCATATAGCACCCGGCGAGGAAAAAATGCAGCAGGGAGATGTCGGGTGAAGTGACGAGCGCCTTTTTGATCTCGGGGATCACCTTCCCGCAACGTTGATCCTGGGCCAGATCCTGCAGCATGTTGTTGATCCGCAGAATGGTGTTGGCAATCTGGATCTTATCCTTAGGGTCGGCCCCCTCCTCTCCGGGAGCGGCATACGGCGAATCGCTGCGCGCCGCCATATATCCCAGAACGGCCAGTTTTTGGATCTTGGCCTCATCCATGCGCGCCTTGGGCGTCTCCTGTTTATTTGTCGTCTTCTCTTCGAACGCCCGCATATTGGCCGATATCGTGTCGGCGACTGCGGGAGATTTTGCGGCGAGATTGTGCTGGGCTTCCGGATCTACCGCGTCCTCATAGAGCTCTCGCCGGGGCGACTGAATATACAAATACTTCCCGGTGCGGAGAGACTGCTGCGCGCTCCAGGCAAAGGAGAGGTGCGCGTAATCGGACTGCGAATACGCCCCGCGATCCTGCCACATCTTCGCCGCTGCCGCACCCTCGGCCGTGTCCGGTTTCAAAAAACCGAGCAGCGATTGCCCCTGCACTTTTTCCGGCACCGGTACGCCGATCGATCCGAGCAGCGTCGGCATGATGTCGGCCAGTTCCACCCGGTCCTCAATCCGCTTGCCCGCCACCGCGCCCTGCGGCAGCTTGATCACCAGCGGCACGTGGATGGTTTCGTCGTAAAGAAAAATTCCGTGCTCGTTTTCGCCGTGCGCCCCCAGCGACTCTCCGTGATCGGCCGTGAGCGCCACGACGGTATTGTCATACAGTCCCGAGGCCTTCAGTTGCTTGAAGAACTTGCCCATGACGGAATCCACATAAGCGATCTCCCCGTCATACGGAGCCTTGGCGTAGCGCGTCTTAAACGGCTCCAGAGGCTCGTAGGGCTCGTGCGGGTCAAACAGGTGCACCCAGATGAAGAAAGGCCCCTGCGGCTGCTTGCTGAGCCACGCCAGGGCATGTTCCACTACCTCGCCGCCCCGCCGCTCCACGGTTTGATAACGGGTCGCTGGCGTGTATTTGTCCCAGTTATAGCCCGCATCGTACGTGTCGTATCCGCGCTCAAAGCCCGGAACCCCCCAAGCGGGGTCGACCGCGATCGATCCTACAAAAGCCGCCGTCGTATAGCCGTGTTCCTTCAGGATCGCGGGCAGGTACGGCAGATCCTTTGCCAGCGGGATGGGGAAGATCAGTACCTGGTGATATTGGGGATAGGTCCCGGTAAAGATGGTCGAATGCGACGTCGGCGTCAGGGGCGCCTGCGAGTAGGCGCGGGTAAAAACTGCCGAATCCTTCGCCAGCACGTCGAGATTCGGGGTCAATCCCCGTTTCGAGCCTAAGAATCCCATGCGGTCGGCCCGGGTCGTGTCGAGCGTGACCACAATAATGTTCGGATAGGCGGGCTTTGCCGCGTCGGCCTCAACGCTACCCGATTGGGGCGTGGCCGCCTCGGGCGGATTGCCTCCAAAAGCATAGATGCCAAGACTACTGATGGCCAGAGCGACGACGACAGGGTATAAGAACCGGCGAATTCCGCGCATTGTGAATGACCTTAGACTGGCGAGCAATTAGAACTGGTCTCATAAATGGTTTTGGGTAGGGCACGGCTTCAGCCGTGCCGTTCGGGGCCAATAAAAATGCGGGCCTTAGCCCCTGAGGGCCGGACAGCCTGCGCACAGAACTATTGATGAGACCAGTTCTAGGCTGATTCTACTAAAGTCCGGCAGCTCCGGCCTGTATGCAGCCGGACATCGGCATTACCGCCGTTCCGCATTGGTCTGGCGCTCCTACTGCGGCTTTGCAGCCGGGGCACCGTTGGTGGCCGGAGCGCTCTTGCCTGCGCTCTTTTTCGCGGGCGCTTTTCCTCCCCCCGATACGAAGCCTGCCATGGTGTCGCACTTTTCCGGAAAAATGAAAAGAGATGGGTCTTGTGCGCCCACCTTCACGTCTTTGTAATGGATGACCCACGGATAAGCCGGCTTGCGCCGATTCTCGATCTTGATCGGAAAGCCTTTCAGATCGTCCGCCTCGTAAAGCCGGAAATTCATGGCCGCCGGGTTCTTGGGATTGTGAATCAGGATGTCTTCCACGTGGACGTGGTGCCCATCCACCGTGTCTTCCCCAACCGGCGTGTGCTCGTAGGTGACACCCGGACCCGGAATGATCCATGGGAAGCTGCCTTTATAAGGGAAATCCATCAGAAAGCATGCCCGGGCCGAGACTGCGTGCGTCTTCTTACTTACCAGGTCCGTGACCTCATAGTCGGGTATGGCGGCATCGCCCTGCATTCTCACCAGGTGGCCGGAACGGTAGATATAGCGGTCTACGTCCATCCCCGGCAGCGGCCCGCCATTCGAGATAGCCGAGAAGTTCTGGAATTTTTCTAGCACGGATTCCTTCGATTCCGTGGCCGGCGCAGACGGATTGGAGGCACCCGCTTCGGCAGGATGACTCTGATCCGTGGCTTTTTGCTCTGCCGGAGCCTGCTCGGGCACATCCTGTCCCTGGGCTGCCTGCGCCCACACTGAAACCACAAGGCAGCCTGCAAACAGCACTGCCGCGATCCATCGAGTCATTTCTTCACTTCTCCAAGGATTGAGTTGTAAACACTAGTGTCCTGAGTCTGAAACCCGTTGATAAAGTCATGGAGTTTTGAAAGGGCTCGGCTTTAGCCGAGCCGAAAAAACACCCTTGAAACCCGGGGCTTTAGCCCCTGACGGCTGGACGGCCTGCCCACGAACTATTGATCAGACCAATTCCAATTTGTTGGTCGAGCGCTGTCGATTGCGTTCTCCCCGGACCGGGCAGCGAACGACGAACGACCAACGACGACCGGCCTTCAGCATACAAGAAAAAAGCCATGCCTGAAACAGGCATGGCTTTTGGTCTGGCCAGAAAAAATCGCGACTAGCGATTTTTCGAAACAACTGTGCTGCCTCTGGTCGGCGCAACCCCGTCCTTTCCCGGGATCGAACAGGATAAGTAGCCGTAGTTGCCACCTAGGAAATGGCCGCTGAGAGCTGCCACGCCCACGAAGCTGACCTTGCCCGTAATCTTGCCATTTTTTATTTTGTTGCACTTCAGCGACGTCCACGCGGTCCACTGTGCATACGGGTCGCCGCTGAGCACAGCATAAACGCTGTCGCCATAGATCACACCAGCACCGTGGCCCGCCTGGCCATCGCCGGCCAGCGTGGCGGAGAAGCCCGAGATCGTGGAATTCACGCTCTGGCCGCAGACGCTGAAATTGTCGAGCCCTCCCCATGCACCATTGCCGGCGTATGCGAGTTGCAAATAGTTGCAATAGAGACCGCCTCCGGGCGATAAGAAGCCGAAGGACTGGGCGGAGGCCCCAACACAGCCCATTAACAGCAGCATTGTGACAAACAAGCCTTTCATTCTCATCTGATTTCTCCTGATGTTTCTGGTCAAGCGCCAAAAGCTTGGCGACCGTTGGAGAACCCCCCTCAGGAACCCTTATGGCCCCGCTGCCAACCCAACTGATAATTACAACGCAACGTAGAAAGGAAAAAAAGCCATGCCTGAAACAGGCATGGCCTTTGGTTGAACTGAAGCAATAACTACTTCTTGGAAACAGCGGTCGAGCCCTTCGTTGCGGCTGCGCCGTTGCGGCCAGGGATCGTGGCCGACAGGTAGCCGTAGTTGCCGCCGACGTATACGCCGCTGAACGAGGCCGCGCCTACCCAGCTGATCTTGCCGGTGTAGATGCCGAACTTGTTCTGTTTGTTCGCCTTCAGGGCGGTCCAAACGGTCCACTGGGCATAGGGGTCGCCGCAGAGGGTGGCATAGATGGTGTCGCCGTAGATCACGCCAGCGCCATGTCCCTGCTGTCCGTCGTTGGCCAGCGTGGCGTTGAAGCCCGAGATGGTCCCGTTAACGGAAGCGCCGCAAGCGCTGAAGTTGTCATATCCGCCCCATGCGCCAGCGCCAGCATTCGTGAGCTGCTCATAGTTGCAATACAGGCCGCTGCCGGTCGATGCGAAACCGAAGGTCTGCGCGGAAGCGAAGCCGCAAGCCACAACGAGAAGAGTGATTACCAACAAGCTTTTTTTCACTGAGAAATTCCTCCTGGAAGTTTTTTGAATCTAACGTTAGAAGCTTAACAACCCGTCGGTGACGCCCTGCGGGGAAGCAGTGCCGATCACTGACTGCTCGACAATCTAGCTCATTCCCAGATTAAGTCAAGCGAATAAACCTCGTTCCGGGCAAAAAAAATTCGGGAAGATAAAAACTTTGCGCTCTTGCGGCAAAACCTCGGACAAGCGAGTGAAAACCGCTTCCAAAGCGCCGATTCCAGCGCGGACGCCACGCGGGAGCGTGGAATTTGCACTTGAAAATTGGGCTGAAGAACAGGCCAGGTAGGCATCTCCTCAAGCGCAAAAGAGCGCTCTTTAGGAAACGCGCAGAAACTATATCCCCGGTTGCGCTCTTTTGCAAGCGCCGCCCCCAGATTTACCGTTGCCGATCTGGATGCGACCTCAGAGGATGGCCACCTAAGAGGATGGCGCCTAGCAGGCTGCGGAAAAACCAAATTTTGTGTTTGATTTTGGGTGGCGCAGCGGTTCACCGCTGCGATAACCGCTTTGTTTTGAATGCGGCTTCAGCCGCTGAGGTGACGATTCTCGATCGAAAGAGACTTTTTCCGCAGCCTGTTAGAACGTGAACCTCACGCCAAGCTGTATCTGCCGGGGAGCCCCGTTCGAGTAAGTTCCCGTTCCCGGCAAAACCCGGTCCAGCCGCGACGTGCAGATGCCCCTGTTGGGCCCGCAAACACCCGGCGCGGTCGAATTATTCAGCGACGTTCCGGGAGCTCCATCCAGAATGCCGCTCAGTTGTGCGCCCGGTCCGCCAAAATTGGCGATGTTGAAGACGTTGAAAATGGCAACGTTCGGCTCGATCTTCAGCCGCTCGCCATAGGAGAAGGGCCAGTTCAGTCGCAGATCGATCGTCTTCAGCCACATCGGCTCGGCTGCGTAGCCCGGCAGCCCGCAACTGGGAGTCGGCGGAGTGCAGGAGGAGATCAGGGGAGCGAAAGCGTCCAGCGCGTGCAATTGCAGCTGGCTGAACAATCCCGCCGCGGCCAGCACCTGGCCCGCCGGCGTCAGCTGCCCCGCCTGGTTGTGGTTGTAGAACTTGATGGCATTGGCAAACTGGCTGGGCGCGTATCTTCCCGTGGTTCCGACGAACGTGCCGTTCAGAAGATCGCCCACCGTGCCGTCCCCGCTGACGTCGCTGCGGAAAATCTCGCCGGCCACCCCGCCTCCGTTCATCTGCGGGACATTCACACTCAACGGAAGGGGCGATGCGAACATGGCGATGATCGAGATCTTCGCTCCGTGCGGCATCTCAACCGTCGGCGTGAATACCAGCTGGTGCGTGCGGTCGAGCCCCGACACGCCCATATGCGCGTAGTGCGGGCGGTTGTAGTCTTCCGCCACGCTCAGGATTGAATAATCTCCTCCGCTGCCGTCGGGAGCCGAGATGTTGCTGCGATAGCGCGACCACGCGTAAGAGACCGCGAAGTCGATCTTCTGCACGCGATGAAACGGATTGTCTCCGCTCGAGGTGCGGTACGTCACGTGAATGCCCTGGTAAAGCGACCGACCGGCCGGGAAGTACATGACATTCGATCCCACCGCCGGATTGATGCCCCCGAACGATGCCTGCTGTTTCCCCAGCACCGAGCACGGGAACGGTCCGCAAAACGCGTTCGATGAGTCCAGCCCCTGCCGCGCGAAATCCGTGATGGTCGCCGTCGGAACGCTCGTCAGATAGCAATTCACTGACGCCTGCGAACTGGCGCCGGCATAGAGTGCCTGCGGGCATCCCACCGACGCTGGATTTGCCAGCAAAGTATTGTTGATCGCCGTCAGTTCCGCGGCGTAAGTGTTATTCGCCGGATTCGGATTGTCGCCGTCCGTTAGGAAGGTCGCGTCTCCTACGTGGTTGGAGTCGATTCCCAGCGGGAACTGGGTACCAAGTTCCCGCACATAGTCGACCGAGAACATGCTGCGCAGGCCCATCTGGCGCTCGATCCCTCCGCTGATGTGGATGACGCGCGGTGTGCGGAAACCGGGAGCCAGCAGGCCGCCGAAATTGGCCACGCTGTTCGCCAGCGAGTAAACGTTCGGTCCGCCGGTCACCGTCGCCTGGTTCGCCTGAAACGCGCTTTGCAGGTCCTGGATCGCGGTCGCGACCGACCCGATCGGCTGTCCGCAGATTTGGGTCGCAAGGTCGAGCCCGTCGACCGAACTCACGACGTCCGGGTGTCCCACGGCCGCGCTGTCGGGGAACAGTACTGCTCCGGTCGGGCACAGCGTGAGGCTGCGGTTATATTGACCGGCCGACAGCCGGTTGATGCGGTCCTGATAGGTGTTCTGCAGCAGGAAATTGTCGTAGAAGAGTCCGCCGCTGCCCCGTACGACGGTCCGGCCGTTGTGTCCCGGATCCCATGCGACCCCGGCCTGCGGCGAAAAATTCTTGTACGGACGCGCGATACTTGATCCGAGCGACTGTTGCGTGTACGGGCCGATCGGCGCCGTCAGGGCGAACTGATCGAGGATGTAGCCATTGCCCGCGCACGGCGGAGAACTCACGATGTTCGTATTGATCGACGAGCAGAGCAGCGGCGACAGGTCGCTGTCCGTCCGGCCGGTGTCGAACACATAATTCACGCCGAAGTTCACGTTAATATTCGGCTTCACGTTGAACGAATCGCCGAAATAGCCTTCCAGCCGTGTATCGTTGTGTCCTCCTGTCGGCCGGTTGAAGCCGGAGTTCTCGCTGAAATTCCCCAGCCCGTTGTAGATCGTGATCGTGCCCACCGGGTAGTTCAGCGGATTCGTCGCACCACCCGAAAATGGCAGGCTCGGATCGCCACTCACTGCGGCGATGGTTGCCAGCCCATTCGAACTCGTCACCGACGGCCCGTAATTTCCGGGCGCAAAATAATCGCCCTGCGCAATGCGATGCACCGCCCCGCCAAAGCGCAGCTTGTGGAGATAGGTGAAAGCCTCGTGCGTCGTGCTGCCGTCATAACGCGCAAAAAGATCGCGCTGGATCGTCTGCCGCGGCCCCGCTACCGATGGCCCAAAGGAATCCGACCCAAGCTGCACATGGAATGGCGCCCCCGTGTAAATCTGCGAAGCTGCCAGCTCCGGGTTGATCGCGTTCACCAGCTTCTGGTATCCGAAACGCGCGCTGTGAACGTACTTTCCGCGATTCCAGTCCAGCCCGAAAGCGGCCGTGTCGACGTTGATTTGGTTTCGATAGATCGACCAGCTATTCGGCGGCCCCAGCTGGTCTGCATTGTCATAACCGAGCCGAACGAAAAACTTCGTGTTGTCGCTGAGGTTGTAATCCAACCGCGCCATCAGCAGGTTTTCCCGAAAAGTCGCATCCCGCGCCAGCAAAAGGTTGGGCGCCGGGAATCCAACCTGGTTCCCCAGATAGCCATCCTGTTTGGCCCGTTCTCCGGTCACTAACAGAAATGCCTTGTCCTTAACGACCGCCCCGCCTGCGCCGAATCCATATTGTTGAAAGCTGTATCCCGGGTCTCCTGCCGGAGCTCCCGCCATACCCAAGAAATGATCGCGGAAATTCCCGAAAAGATTGCCATGCCAGTTGTCGGCCGATTCCGAACGCGTCGTAACACGCACGGCGCCCGCAGCGTTCAATGACTGGAACAACTCCGGCGTGGCTCGTGAAATCACCGCATCGCGCACTCCCTCGGTCGGAAGATTTACGCTCGGCCCACCCTTGGTTTCATCCATCGCCTCGATTTCATCGATGTCGAAATGAGTGGTGCGGCCTTTACTGCCGTCGATCGAGAGCGATTGAAACCCGCTCTTGCCCGGATCGTAAATCGCCGCGTCGACAGCTTGCACACCCGGATAAAGCTCGCCCGCCTGGAGGTAGTTGCGTCCCGTGATGGGTAGGTTATCGCCCGCGTTACCCGGGAACCTGCTTTCGAGCCGCGCCGGTCCAGGGGTGATGTGTGCCAGCTTGAAGTTGGATGTTATGGAAGCGGTCGCCGTGACTGTGACATTGGCCTCGGCGGGCAGCATGTCACGCCCCTCGACGTGCACCAGATATGTGCCCGGGGGAAGCGTCTCGGTGATGTACGTCCCATTCTTGACGGCGCGCGTCACGCCTTTGGTGTCGGTCGCCTGCGAGCTGTAGAAAACACGAGCGCCCGCGACCGGACTGCCATCCTCATCGATGACCGTGCCTTGGATGGTGCCGGCCGTGGGATTCTCAGAAGTCGCTTCCTGCGCCCACAGACAGCCCGCGAACGCGAGCAGTACGAGCCAAACACAAAGGATTAGGCCAAAGGGCAGAGAACGCCGAATGCACAAACCAGACCGTTGGAACAAAGCGCCACTCTCCTGGGAGCGGAATCACAAACAGCAGGGCAAAACGACTCCGCGTATAAGGGTCTTAGATTTCCACTGAAATGGAATAGAACATCTTACTAGATGCGGCCCTGCAACCGCTGCGATGCTTGCGATTTTTAGCAGCCATCAGCTGTTAGCGATCAGCAAAAGCGCCTGGCGGTGAATCCGTTCTTGGTTTTGCCTGAAGGCTGACAGCTGACGGCTAATGGCTGATGGCTACCACGATCCCTTGTGCGTGTAGTACCCCGCCCGGTTATGCACCTGAAAAGGTCCGCCCGCTGGAGGATTCGTCAGGCTAACCTGCACCCGCCGAAAATCCGAATCGCTGAACTGCTGCGCCGGATAGTACGCCAGCAGATATTGCGTTCTCAACTCATCGCTGATCTGGCGGAATGCGTCGTCCAGTTGCGGCAGGGAAGTGGCATAGTAGTACTTTCCGCCCGTGTCTCCCGAGATCGTAATCAGGGCGTGTTCGCCGCCCGTATCGCGGCCTGCGCTGGCCTCGATTGGCACGATGATGATGCTGTAGATGATCGCTTCCGCCTCCTGCGCGGCGCGCAGCGCTTCTTTGTAATTCACCTGGCTCATGGTGTCGCCGCCATCGGTGATCACGACCATCACCTTTCTGCCCTGGCGCCGGCTGAGCGCTTGCGATCCCAGAAAAACAGCGTCATACAAGGCTGTCGCGGCACCATTATGGCCCTTGTCGATTCCCGCGTCGATCACTTTCAAGTCAGACGTGAAGGGCACGATCTCATGCACTTCCTCGCTGAACTTGTACAACGCCAATCCATCCTGCGGTCGCAAAATCGTGTGCACGAACTTGCGCGCCGACAGCAACTCCAGCGGCAGATCCTTCCTCGTGCTCAGGCTCGTATCCACCGACAGCACAATCGAGAGCGGAAGCGCCGATTCCCGGCTGAAAACGGCAATCTTCTGATCCTTGCCGTCCTCTTTAAGCTGAAAATTTTCCTTTTCCAGCAAAGGTACCGGTGCCCCATGCTCGTCCGTCACAGTCACGAATACGTTCACCAGTTTGACGTCGACCTTGATCGTGGACGATGAGTCCTGCGCGAACACTCGGACGCTTGTGCAAGCCAGCAACCAGCACGCCAGATAAGCTACCACCCGCGCGCCACCAGCCATGCGCCCCCACCCCCTGAAGTTGTTTGCTCGTGGCTCGAGACTCGCGTCCCGCGGCACGCAGTGGTTGGCTCGCAGCTCGGGAATGATTGCTGTTTGAATCTCCAGAATTGTAGTCATGATAGGGGTCATTCAGTTGGATGCGGGCCGCGACCCCGCTGTGCCTCCCGCCTGTCGAATTTCTTCCGGAAAGGCTTCTCCATCCGCCCACACCGCTCCATCCTCAAAATGCTCTTTCTTCCAGATCGGCACCGTCTTTTTCAGTCTGTCGACAATCCACCGGCATGCGTCGAAGGCCGCTCCACGGTGCGCCGACGCGACCACGATCAGCACGCTCGTTTCTCCAATCTCAAGCCGTCCCAGCCGGTGAACAATCGAAATTCCACCCACGCCAAAGCGCTCGCGCGCCTGTTCCGCCAGCCCTCCCATTTGTCTTAACGCCATCGCCTCATAGGCCTCGTAGTCCAGATAGAGCGTCCGCCGGCCGCGCGTGTTGTTTCGCACCACCCCCTCAAAAACCACGGCCGCGCCGTCCTCCGGCTTCTTCAATGCGGAAAGCACGGCCTGCGTCAAGATCGGCTCGCGCACGATTCGAATCTCGCCCCTCGGAACGGTGGCGTCTGGAGCGCCTCCGCTCACCGGCGGCAGCAATCCCACCTCATCGCCCGCCGCGAGCACACGTTCCGCGCCGGAGTATTCCTGGTTCACGGAAAGGGCCAGCGCGCCCAGCATCCCTTCGAGCCGTGGAACTTCCCCGGCATAGTGAGCCAGTACATCCGAGACCCTCGCGCCCTCCGGCAGGTCGAGCGAGTCGCTCGGCCGTCCGACCATGTCTTTCAACACACCGAAAAAAAGCACGCGGATCTTCATAGGATTGCAGAAGTCAGAGGTCAGATTGCAGAAGTTGAGCCATAGCCAGCGAGACGTCGATCTAAGCCTTAACCTTTGAAATCTGATCTCTGGCCTCTGCAATCACGCTCTGTCGAATCAGTGTAACCCGCTCGCTGCACTCGAGGGACCTGTCCCGAGGCGTTGCCCCTGGCTGCCTTCGCCCCGTCAGTCCAATTACCTCAGTAATCGTGCATAGCGTCACTTTCAGGCTTACCCTTGAGCCTGAAGTTTCACTCCCCAAGGAGGCTGCTATCGCGAACGCCGCTCCAACCGAAGCCTCGGGCCGCAGCGCGTCTGCGCGGGCGTTCCTGCACAGTCTCAACATCCTCGTTAAATACACGCGCCTGTATGGAACCAATCACAAGCGCACCGACACGCAATTCGAAACCACTTGGCGCGAGTTGCAGGAAGCTCTGCCCAAGTCCGGCGATACCGGCTTCGTACTCGGCGTTTCCGATAGCAAGCTTCTGCTTGATGGCATCCCTCTCGAACCGGGCCAGGCTGAGCGCAGTTTTGCGCAACTGTTGAACGCCGCCGGTCTGTCGAGCATCCTTTTCTCGAGCAAAGTAACTCTGGAGGACTTTACCCGCCTGGTGCGCGCCTTCTCCATGGGCGGTTCAAAGGCGCAGGATTTCGCAAAGCAAATGAAGGAAACTCTGGGCGAAAGCAAAGATTCGTCCATCCGTATCAATGAGGTCAAGTTTGTCGCGGCCGATCCGGCCACGGGTGAGCTCTCCATGGCGGCTCAGCTCGCCGCCCAGTCCATCGGACCCGAATTCAAGCAATGGCTCAATGATCCGCAAAAGCTCTTGCAGTTGATCGCAGCCGCTCAGGGAGCCAGCGAAGGAGGTTCGGGACAACCCGGCGGCGCGCCTTTGGGTACTGTTCCCAATGTGCCCGTAGCGGGCGCCGCCGCAGCTGGTCCAACCTCGGCTGGCCCGGGCTCCGGTGGCTCGGGCGCTGCGTGGACCGGTGGCGTCGTTCCCTTGCAGGAAGAGGAAGTCATTCAGACCATCCGCTTGCTCACGCATTTCGGCAAAGCCATGCAGGATCCCAATTCTTCCCAGGAAAATCTCAAGGAGGAATTGGGCAAGGTGCCCGAAGGCGCCAAGGTCAATCTGGCCCAGTTGCTTGAAAGCCTGGCTGCGCAGAACGCCAGGAATGACGCCGATCCAAACAACACGCCTCTGCTGATGAAGGCGGCTGAGAGCATGGCCATCAAGTTTGCCCTCGACCGTTATCAGAAGGGCGACGTCAAGGTAAATGCCGTCCATGACATGATGGAGCACCTGAGCCGTCAGATGGACACTCTGCGCCAGATTCTGCGCGTGCAGGAAGACAAGATGTCGAAAGCCGGCATCCTCGTCGAGTCGCATGCCGACATTCTGGACCGCATGTTCTGGGCCGAGATTCCGGAAAGCGGCAAAAAGAGCGTATTGCTTTCCGGCGAAGCCGCCTGCGTGCCGCCCCGCAATATCCGCCAGTTTGTCGAAGTGCTTTTCGATCGCGAAGATTTCGAGCTCGCGGGAAAAATTCTCTCCAATTACTGTGGCTGCCTCAACGCCAAGGAAGCCGAGCCGCGCCGCAAAACAGCGGTGGGTCTCTCCCAGCTTGCTGACCTTTACGCGGGTGGCCCGGATGCCCTCATGCCCAACGCCATCGCCTTGATGGGCGAAAAGGTCGCGGCCGAGAACGACTCCGAAATTCAGAGCCTGCTCGGCGCATCTCTGGCGCGCTTTGGACAGGAAGCCTGCGCCCGCAAGAAATACAAGGCAATCGCCGAACTCTGTTCCGAGTTCGAACGCATTGCCGAAACGCGGCCGGCCCTGGCTCAGGACCTGCGCTCGCGCGTCGGCGTGGAAAACCGCTTGCCTGAAATGATCGAGGAAGGCATCAACGCTGCCCAGTTGCCCGGCGATCTCGTCGAGGTTCTGCAACAACTTCCCAGGACTTCCGCGGAACATCTGGCCGACCGTTTCTTCCGCTCGCAAAAGCGCGAGGAGTGCGACCGCATCATCGAACTGGTCAGCGAACTTGGCCAGCCCGCGCTGGCCGATCTGCGCGAGATGCTTCGCCAGGGCCAGCCGCGCCAGGCTGCTTCCGCCGTCGGCCTGTTGAGCCGCTTGGATGTCGGCACCCTGCTCGAAATTTTGCCCGGGCGCATGGCCGAGTTGAATCGCTTTTATCAGGACGTGATCGTGCGCCAGATTGCCTACGGCGCTGCTCCCGACCGCGGACGCACGCTTCTTGAACTGCTCGAATTGCTCGATCTTCTGATCCTGCCCGAAGCGATCGACGAAGTAGGCATGAGCCAGGACCGCAGTGCCAGCGCCAATCTCGTCGCCCTCGCTTCCATCGGCGAATCGCACGCGCGTTCTCCGTTTGTGCAACTGAAGGCCGTGGAGTCGCTCGGCCGTCTGCGCGATGCCGAGGCTGTTCCCATTCTGCGTGCCGTCGTCGAAGATCGAAAGCTCTTTGGCTACACGCAGCATCGCGAACTGCGCATCGCCGCGATTCAGTCGCTCTCGAAAATCGATCCTCGTTACGGCACTCAGGCATTGGCCGAAAGTGGTGTGGAAGCCGCCGAAGTCGCCATCGCTCCGCTTGATTCCGCGCCCGGCTGCCCCTGGGTCCGCCAGCGCCGCTATGAGCGCATCATCCTGCCGCGCACGCTTTCCGCGACGCTCTCCAGTTCCTGGGGGAAATCGAACATCGTGATGCGTGAGATGAGCCTGGGCGGAGGCATGGGCACCCGCAATGACAATCTGCGTGTCGGCTCCGAGGCCAACGTCGAAATCTCGGTCGGGGTCAAGAAAATCCGCGGCCAGGTCTTACTGCGCCGCGCCCGCGTCAACGAAATCGGCTTCGAATTCGTTCAAATGGATCTCGACAGCCGTTACCGCCTGCGCCGCGTTCTGGTCGAGGCCCTCGAAAAATCTCCCGAAAATCGCTCCAGCGATTGGGACGGCGAGCGCAAAGCCTGACTTTGGCTCCAATCTGCAAACAAAAAAAAGCCTCCGCTCGCGCAGAGGCTTTTTCGCACAACGAACTTTTTCTTACGCTACCTTTACGAAAATAATCACGAGCGTGAACAACACCAGCGACTCGATGAACGCCAGTCCAAGAATCAGCGCCACCTGAATGCCCGCGCGTGCTGCCGGATTGCGTCCCAGAGCTTCGCAAGCCGAAGACGCGGCCTTGCCCTGGCCCTGTGCCGCCAATCCTGCTGCGATCGCAATCGCGAACCCTGAAGTGATCGCGACCCAGTTTGTGCCGCCCGCCGCAGCCGCGCTCGTTTGCGCGAATGCCGGAACCGCAAAAATAGAGCAGAACACCGTCAACAGCACAAACATCATCATCTTTCGCATTTGTGTTTCTCCTTTTATGAATTGCCGCCAGTGGGTGGTTGACGCCGTGCTTCGAAAGCCGGCGCCCTCACGCTGATGGCCAGTTCTTAGTTCCCGGTTCTCAGACTGGTTCTCGATTCTACTGAGAACTGGGAACTGACAACTAGCAACTGAGAACTGACAACTAGCAACTGACAACTAGCAACTGACAACTAGCAACTGACAACTAGCAACTGACAACTAGCAACTGAGAACTTGTCTAGTGCTCGTGCGCGACCGCCTCGCCCAAATACACGCAAGCCAGCAGCACAAAAATGTACGTCTGAATAAACGCTACGCCGACATGCAGGCCCTCGAATATGATCGGGATACCAAGCGGCACCAGCGAGAAAAATACCAGCGTCACCATTTCGCCCGCAAACATATTCGCGAAAAGACGGACGGTGAGCGACAACACACGTGCCGCGTGGCTGAAGATCTCGATCGGAAACAGGAGAAACGGCAGCAAGACACGGACAGCCATGGGCATGCCCTCTTGCGGCCCAATGAAGTGCTTCAAATATCCGATCACGCCGTTCGCGCGCAGCCCGGCAAAGTGGTAGTAAAACCACGTCAGCAGCGCGCATCCCAGCGGAACAGCCGGCACGCCGGTCGGTGTTTCGAGCCCCGGCACGATCCCCAGCAGGTTACACGTCAAAATGAAAATTCCGAGCGCTGTCAGATACGGGACAAACTTGTTCGCATCATGGCCAATGATCTCGTG
>Ga0187887_10000168_pt1 | contig 67222 bp, 64 predicted proteins | sample June2016WEW_7_10_FD_132977 | JGI IMG/M metagenome (GOLD analysis project Ga0187887, IMG submission 132977) | Peatland microbial communities from SPRUCE experiment site at the Marcell Experimental Forest, Minnesota, USA - June2016WEW_7_10 | ecosystem: Environmental > Terrestrial > Soil >... | reverse complement strand
ACTCGCGCGCGATCTTGAGCGCTTGCTGATTCCGGATTACGAACGGCTCATGGGCCCGGCCGAAGAAATAAAGAAGATGCTCGCGGCGCTCTTGAAAAACCTGAGAGTTGAAAGCTGATAGCCGACCGCTTTCTTACAGTAACTTGTTGGCATCGTCCCATTCGTGCTAGCTTCGAATCGAATTCCTAAAGAACTGAGGAGCCAGTGGTAAAGAGTTTAGTCATTGTCGAATCGCCGGCCAAGGCGAAGACCATCCAGAAATATCTGGGCAAGGGATTCTCCGTCGAGGCCTCGCTCGGCCATGTGAAGGATCTGCCCAAGAGCACGCTGGGCGTGGATACCGACGACAACTTCGAGACCGACTACGTCGTCATCCCCGGCAAGGAAAAGGTTCTGGCCAAGCTGAAGAAGATGGCGGCCGGCATGGATGCGATTTATCTCGCGCCTGACCCGGATCGCGAAGGCGAGGCCATTGCCTCGCACCTGGCGGGCGAACTCGAGGGCAACGGCACGCACGCGAAAAAAGCCAAGAAAAAGAAAAAAGGAGAAGAGGACGCGCCTCCGCGCATTCAGCGCGTCACCTTCAACGAAATTACCAAGCGCGCGGTGCAGGCCGCGTTTGAACATCCGCGGGCCATCGACCAACATCTGGTCGACGCGCAGCAGGCCCGCCGCGTGCTCGACCGGTTGGTGGGTTATCAGGTTTCGCCGTTGCTGTGGGATAAGGTTCGCCGTGGCCTTTCCGCCGGACGAGTGCAAACAGTGGCTTTGCGGTTGATCGTGGAGCGCGAACGCGAGATCAAGGCGTTCGAGAAAAAAGAATATTGGACCATCGACGCCCACCTCGCCGCGAACAAGCCTCCGTCGTTCGACGCGCGCTTTCTGGGCAAGGGCGAAGAGAAGATCGAAGTCACCAACGGCGAGGATGCAGAAAAGATTCGCGCCGCCCTCGAGCACGCCGACTGGGGCGTGCGGACGGTCGACAAGAAAGAACGCCGCCGCAATGCCGCGCCTCCTTTCACCACCAGCAAGCTGCAGCAGGATTCCTCGCGCAAACTGCGCTTCAGCGTGAAGCGCACCATGATGATCGCGCAACGGCTCTACGAAGGCATTGAACTCGGCGAAGAAGGCCTCGTCGGCCTCATCACCTACATGCGTACCGACTCCACCCGAGTTGCGCCTGAAGCGATTCAGGAAGTGCGCGAATATGTGGGCAAGGAATACGGCGCGGCCTATCTACCGGAAACTCCCAATACATATAAAGAGAAGAAGGAAGCGCAGGCGGCGCACGAAGCCATCCGGCCCACTTCGGCCATGCGGCATCCTGACCAGGTCAAGCAGTATTTAAAAGAAGATGAGTTCAAGGTCTACAAGCTGATCTGGCAGCGCTTTGTCGCCTCGCAGATCATGCCCGCGGTCTTCGACCAGACCACCGTCGACATCGACGCAAAGAGTAAGAGCGAGACTTTCTGGTTCCGCGTGACCGGGTCGGTGTTGAAGTTCGACGGCTTCCTGCGAGTTTACGAAGAGTCGAAAGAAGGCAAAGACGAAGAAGACGAAGAGTTGAAGCACAAGCTGCCGGCGCTCGAAGCTGGGCAGAAGCTCACGCTCAAAGAGCTCAAGCCGGAGCAGCATTTCACTGAACCGCCGCCGCGCTACAACGAAGCCTCGCTCGTAAAGGAGTTGGAAGAGCGCGGCATCGGCCGTCCTTCGACTTATTCGGCGATTCTCTCGACCATTCAGGAGAGGCAGTACGTCCAGAAGCTGGGGGGGAAATTCACTCCCACGGAAATTGGATTGGTGGTCACCGATCTACTGGTGGAAAACTTCCGCGACATCTTCGACGTGGCTTACACGGCGCGCCTGGAAGAAGAACTCGACGAGATCGAAGAAGGCAAAGAGAAGTGGACCGACACGCTCGCGGAGTTCTACAAGAAGTTTACAAAAGATCTGAAATATGCCGAAAAGCATATGGAAAACATCAAGCGGATGGAAAAGCCCACGGACGAGAAGTGCGAGAACTGTGGCGCGCCGCTGGTGATCAAATGGGGCAAGCACGGCTCGTTTTATGCGTGCAGCACCTACGATAAGGAAGATCCGAACACCTGCAAGTTCACCAAAGAAAATCCCATCAATCTGCCCGATCTCGACTCGGCCGACGTGCAGGAAACCACGCAAGAAGAATACTGCGAGAACTGCGGCCGGGTCATGGTGCTGAAACGTGGGCGCTTCGGGCAGTTCATGGCGTGCACGGGCTATCCCGATTGCAAGACCACGCGGCGCCTCGATCAGGGCAAGAAAGTTCCCGACATTCCGCTCGACGAGCTGTGCCCGAAGTGCGGTCGCAATATGATGATTCGCCACGGGCGCTTCGGCGAATTCACGGCGTGCAGCGGATATCCCGAATGCAAATACGTGAAGCAAAATTTTATTGGCGTGAAGTGTCCGGAATGCAAGGATGGGGAACTGGTCGAGAAGCGCGCCCGCAAGGGCAATACGTTCTACGGGTGCGGAAATTATCCCAAGTGCAAGTTCACGTCGGCGCACAAGCCGCTTGCGGAAACATGCCCCAGTTGCGGCAGCGAATACCTGGTCGAAAAGAATCTGAAAGCCGGCCCGGTGATCGCCTGCCCGAATAAAGAATGCGACTACGAGCGACCGGCGCCGGGCGAGGCTGCAGCCACTACCGGCGCTTGAAATTGAGAGATTGAGCGATCGGGCGACTGAGTGATTTAGATTTTCAATCGCGAAATCGCTCAATGGCTCAATCACTCAATTCCTACCGAGGTGTACTCATGTCCAAGAAAGCAACCGCCACCGACGCTCAACTGATCATGCAACTCTACGACCTGCGCCGCGAACCGGAGATGCGCAAGGCGCGCCACTGGTGGGTCGTGGAGTTTTGGCCACAAAGCACCGACGATTTTATGAAAATTGTCGGGGCCATGGGCTCGCAGGAAAACAACTGGCTGCGCCAGGTCAGCGGATACTGGAGCATGGCTGCGTCCTTCGTATTGCAAGGGGCGCTGAGCGAGGAGTTGTTCATCCAGCCCGCGGTGAGCGGGGAAATGTTCCTGATCTTTGCCAAGGTTCACCCCTTCCTGCAGGAACTGCGTGAAAAGATTGGGGACCAGCAAATGTTTGGGAACATCGAGAAGATCGTCACCGGTTCCAAGTTCGCGCGGGAACGGCTGAAGCTCACGCTGAAGCGCGTCGAGACGATGCGCGAAAAGCGGGCCGCGGCCAAGGCAAGTTAGGCGCCAGCAATCAACGATCCGCGCAGCGTCGGCTACGGGCGAAAGAGCTTCTCCGCCAGTTCATCTGTTATCCTAATCTGCTGTGCGGATGATCTGGTGGTTCCTGATCCTGGGTGTGAGCACCCTGGTGGTGGTGTGCGTTGCAATCGCCTTGTATCTGCGCTTGCGGCGCCATCTGCGCGCGGCGCAACTCTTGCGCGAGGGCGTTAGCATGGCAGAGCGCGAGCGTGAGTCAGGCAACATCGAATCTTGAACGCGGATTGAACGTACTCGGATTGAACACGCCCGGATTGCAGCGACGGACAATCCGCTTCGCAACCTTCGGAGATACTTTATGGCTAAACCAGCGATACAAACATTCGACGCTGAGCGGGCACGCGTCCCGGAAGCGGCCCGCCAAGTCGCACTCGTGGTGGGCGCAAGCTTGTTCGTAGCGCTGTGCGCGCGCATCACGATTCCTTTGCCCTTCACGCCCGTACCGCTCACGGTTCAGAATTTCGGAGTTCTTCTGGTGGGCTTGCTGCTCGGCAGCCGACGCGGCTTTGCCGCGCTCGCACTTTATCTCGCCGAAGGTGCGATCGGGATGCCGGTATTTAATCCCACGGGTCCTGGAGGCATCGCGCAGTTGCTCGGCCCCACCGGCGGATTTCTGCTGGCGTACCCGATTGTGGCGTGGCTGGCGGGATATGTGATGGAGCGCGGCCGCAAGAGGTTTGCTCGCGCCGCCATGGGCGGGCTTCTCGGCGAGGTCGTACTTTTTCTCTCGGGACTGGGTTGGCTGGCGGTGCTCACCCACTCGGTGGCGCAAGCTTTTCGCTGGGGCCTGTATTGGTTTCTTTTCGCCGAAGTAATTAAGGTGATGATGGCCGCCGAAATTGCAGCGCAGTGGCAGCGTCGCTCGAAGTCACAACCTTTAGGAACTCAGCAGTAACGATTAGGAGTAAGCGATGACGGTAGTTTCGGAGCAAGAAGTAAAGTCCACCGCCGATCAGTCTCCGCAGGTGCGCGAGATCAGCATCGCGCACAGTCCAGATTCCGACGATGCGTTTATGTTTTACGGCCTGGCCACGAGCAAGGTTCGCGTCCCCGGACTGCGTTTCACGCACACGCTTTGCGATATCGAGACGCTCAATCAGAAGGCGCGCGAAGGAGTCTATGATGTGACCGCGATTTCGTTTCACGCTTATCCTTATGTTCAGGATTTGTACGCGCTCATGTCCTGCGGCGGCAGCGTGGGCGAGGGCTATGGGCCGATGATCGTTTCGCCGCGCCCCTTCTCACAGAATGAAATCAAAGAGAAACGCATCGCCGTTCCGGGCACGCTTACCACCGCGTATCTTGCGCTGCGGCTTTTTGCTCCGGGAGTCGAGACCGAAGTCGTACCTTTCGATCAGATTATTCCTCAAGTGCTCGAGGGCAAGTTCGAAGCTGGACTCATCATTCACGAAGGCCAGTTGACCTATGACAAAGCCGGCCTGCATCGCATCGTCGATCTGGGCCGTTGGTGGCAGAAGATGACCGGCTTGCCCTTGCCGCTGGGCGGCAACGCCATCCGCCGAGAACTCGGACCGCAGTTGATCGGCGCCGTGAGCAGTGCGTTGCGCGATAGCATTCAGTACGCGCTCGATCACCGCGAAGAAGCGTTGTCTTATGCCATGCAGTTCGCCCGCGATCTCGACTCGCAAACCGCCGACCGCTTCGTCGGCATGTACGTGAACGAGCGAACTCTCGACTACGGACCGGAAGGCCGCGAAGCGGTGGCGCGCCTGCTGAATATGGGGCACACGGCCGGCATCATCGGCCCGGCGGCGCGCGTGGATTGGGTCTAGAAAAGCTCTTAGCTCTTAGCTCTTAGCTCATCTTCTCGACATCGCTGCGTCAGTCCTAAACCAAGTCCTTGAGTGCACGCCAAGCCTCCCGAAATTCGGTAGGGTTTGCGCTAAAGGCTAAAAGCTGAAGAGCTAAGAGCTTGCTTCCCCAAACCCTTCTCATCGACGCCGACGATACGCTCTGGGAAAACAATATCTACTTTGAGCGTGCGATCGCGCAATTCATTTCGTTTCTCAACCACCACGAGTTTTCCCCCGAGCAGGTCCGCGAAGTGCTCAACGACGTGGAGCGCGAGTGCATTGTGACCCACGGCTATGGCCTGCACAGCTTTGCGCACGCGCTGGTGAACACATTCGAGCGGCTCAGTGTGCAACCGGTCACGCCCCAGTTGCATGCGCAGATTAACGGTTTCGCGCATACGATTGCAGATCATCCTATAGAACTCTTGCCGAATGTTCGGCAAACGCTGCAGCATCTTTCTACACGGCATCGACTCATCCTGATGACCAAGGGTGCGCTCGCCGAGCAGAGCGGAAAGATTGAGCGCTCGGATCTGAAGAAATATTTTTTCGCAGCCGAAATCGTGGCGGAAAAAGATTGCGCGGCCTACGAGGCGCTGATCGAAAAGCATTCGCTGAAGCGAAGCTCTACATGGATGATCGGCAACAGCGCCAAGTCGGATATTAATCCTGCACTGGCCGTGGGGTTGCACGCGGTCTTCGTGCCCCATGGCAACACGTGGATTCTCGAGCATGATGAAGTGAATCCGGCCCCGCCACCGCAGAGGCTGCTCATCGTGGGCAGCTTCGAGGAGCTGCGCGAGCATTTCTAGCGACTGTTCCCCAGGGGCTAAACCCCAATTCAAAGCACGCCCCCCGCAGCGCGGCTGAAGCTGGCGCCTTGCAAAGCAAGCCCCGCAAAGCACGCCGCGCAGCACCAAACTAACCAACAACCAAGCGTCGCTGCGCGTTGTTCGCTATGCTACGCTCAAGCTGCTCAGCGATTTCGCAGCACACGTGGCTGTCGAGACCAACAATTTTCGCCGTTTGTTGCGCACCGTGGAAGCTCTTTCCGAGCTGGGGCCGGAGCTTACCGCGGAGCGCGACTTCGCAGAATCCTCGCGCCGCATGCTCTCCGCCGTGATGGAGGCTGCAGGCGCGCGCGAGGGCGCGCTTTTCGTCTTCAACGAAAAGCCCACGATGCTAACCTCGGTGGCGGCCGAGGGTTTCTCCATGCTGCCCGAGCCGGCGTTCATTCCCCTGCTGCCCAAACACGCTCACGCTCTCGGCGCGGCGCGCGGGCCGATCGTGCTGAATTCCTCCACCTACTCCATATTCATGAGCTCCAACGGCAACGTGGCTCCCGAGCTTTTCAAATGCCTGGCGCCGCTCAAGGCCGCCGGAAAGTTGGCCGGAGTCGTCGCTCTTGGCCGCCGTCCTGGAGACGCGCCTTATGAGGCCGCGGAACTCGACGCCACGGATCTACTGTGCAGCTACATCGGGTTGGCGGTGCAGAATCACGCGCTGACGCAGACTCTCGCCCAGCGCGTGACCGAAAATTTGCGCCTGATGGCTTCCCTGCACGGTTTCTACGACACGGCGCTCGAAGCCTTCGCCACCGCCATCGATGTAAAGCACGTGAATATTCACGGGCACTCTCTCAGAGTAGGCCGCTACGCCGCGGCGATCGGCGAGGCCATGGGCGCCGAACCGGGCGAAGTAGCGGCGTTGCGCAGCGCGGGATATCTTCATGACATCGGCAAGGTCGCGGTCGATCGGCGCTTGTTCGGCAAACCCGGCGCGCTCGACCCAGAAGAGTTTCGTGAGATGGCCGACCACACCGTGGTGGGCCATCAGATCGTCAGCAGCGTGGAGTTTCCCTGGCCGAAGATTCATGAGGCGGTGCGCTGGCATCACGAACGCAGCGATGGCTCCGGTTATCCTGACGCGCTCAAGGGCGATGAATTGCCCATGCCCGTCCGCGTCATGGCGCTGGCCGATACCTTCGACGCCATGACCAGCACGCGCCCTTATCGCGAGTCGCTTTCGCTGGGCAGCGCGCTCAGTGATCTGGTGCGCATGTCTCCGCAGAAGTACGATCCCAGCGTGGTGCAGGCGTTTCTCATTCAGGTGCGGCGCGACGCCGTCGGCAGCAGCCGAACCCCGCTTCTGGCCGACCATATGCCCGTGAACATCGGCCCCAGCGACGTCGACCAATTGGCCGCGACCCTGCAGCATAAGGTTTCCCGCGGCAAGGTCTATTTGACTTAGGCCCATCTGATTACCTTTCGGTAACTATTTCGGCAGCAACCTTTTCCGCCGCTTGGGGTTGATAATAGGAGAGCCGGTCGTCCCGCCGGTGGGGAGTTCTCATGGGTGTCGGCCGTCGCAGCTTGTATGGGAAGAAGCCTTTTCTCAAAGGGCTTGCGCTCCTGCTGTTTCCAGGGCTGATTCTCGCCTGCATCGTTCCGCCGTTGCTGGCCAGAAAAAAAGACAAGAATACCGATAAAGATCAGGACGGCGCTCCTACCGCGGCTGAGCAGAGGAAAGCCCAGCACGCCTTGAATCGCCTGACCTTCGGTCCACGTCCGGGTGACGTGCAACGAGTGGCGGCGCTGGGGGCCGATCAGTGGATCGACCTGCAACTGCATCCCGACCGAGTAGACGATGGAGCCCTCGACGCGCGCCTGGAGCCCTTGCGCACGCTGCGCATGAGTACCAAAGAGCTGGCGGAAAACTTTCCCGATGGGCAGGAACTCAATCAGGTCATGAACGGCAAGCGGCCCATGCCCTCCGACCCGGCGCGGCGCATGGTTTACCAGGTACAAATCGAACGCCATCAGGAACGGAAAGAGAAAAAAGAAATTGCCGGCAGGCCCCCGACCGCGGGCAACAACGGCGCTTCGCCAGCCTCATGGGCGGCTGCGTCCATGAGTGGCGCGAACGACAGCATGACTAAGACCGAATCCGGCAACGACCTAGCGACCAACGCCGAGGCGGTCTCCGCTGAAAAATATAAAGTCAAAGAAAAGAGCGGGACGGAGGACGAGAATATGATGTCCCCCTCGGCTCAGCCTCCGGGCAAAGCAACGCCCGAAGACACCGAACAGGCGAGACTCCGCGAAGAAAAACTTTACGCCGACCTGCAGATCGAGCAGGGCAAACAGCAGGAGGTCCAGAAACTGCCCGAGCTTCCACCCGATCAACGCTTCAAGAAAATATTGAGCATGCAGCTGCCCGAGCAAGTCGAGGTTGCCGACTCGTTACGCGGCGGCAAAGGGCAGAACTTGCTTGAAGGACTGAATCCGCGACAGAAAGAAACTTTGCTGGCGTTGAATAATCCGCAGGGCGTGGTCGTAGGAGAAATGGCGCAGGCCAAGCTGCTGCGTGCCGTCTACAGCGAACGGCAGTTCGAAGAGGTGATGACCGACTTCTGGTTTAACCACTTCAACGTCTTTGTAGATAAAGGCCTCGATCACTTCATGGTCACCAGTTACGAGCGCGATGTGATTCGCCCGCATGCGCTGGGCAGGTTCGAGGATCTGTTGGTGGCCACGGCGAAGAGTCCGGCGATGTTGTTCTATCTGGATAACTGGCTCAGCGTGGGCCCGAACTCGGCGCAGGCTCTGGGCCTGCCGCAACATCCCAACCGGCATTACTATCCCCGGCCCGGTCAGAAGAAACGCAATCAAGGATTGAATGAAAATTACGGACGCGAACTGCTCGAACTCCATACCCTCAGCGTGAATGGCGGCTACTCGCAGCGCGACGTCACTGAAGTGGCCAAAGTATTCACCGGATGGACCATCGAAAAACCCGCCGAAGGCGGCGGCTTCAAGTTCGATCCGCGCATGCACGAGCCGGGGCCGAAGTTTGTGCTCGGCAAAACAATCAAGCCGAAGGGTGAAGGCGAGGGATTAGAAATGCTACACCGGCTGGCCACGAGTCCGCAGACGGCGCACTTTATTTCGCTGAAGCTGGCCGAGCGATTTGTCTCGGACGATCCGCCGCCCGCCATAGTCGATCGCATGGCGAAAACTTTCTTGAAAAAGAAAGGCGACATTCGCGAGGTGCTGCTCACCTGTTTTCATTCGCCCGAGTTCTGGGATGACGCAACCTATCGCACCAAGGTGAAAACACCGCTGGAATTCGTGGCCTCGGCGGTGCGCGCCACCGGCGCAGAGATCGACGATGCCTTGCCGCTCACCCGCCAGCTCAACAACATGGGCATGCCGCTTTACGCCGCCCAGCCGCCCACCGGCTACTCCATGAAGGCGGAGACCTGGGTCAGTTCTTCCGCGCTGCTCAACCGTATGAACTTCGCGTTGGCTTTGACGAACGGAAAAGTAAAAGGCGTAAAGCTCGATGCTGCGCAACTGGTCGGAGGCGCGGCGCCCTCTCCGGATCCGACGTTGGCGCTTTCCCTGCTGGAGGGAAGCTTGCTCGACGGCGATGTGTCGAAACAGACTCACGACTCGATCACAGCGCAGATTGAAGCGGCAGAAAAAAACGGCACGCCGCAAAAACAGGAAAATAAGCCTGCAGCGCGCAAGCCCGACGATACCGGGCGTTCTGCGGAAGTAAACATGATCGCCGGTTTGCTGCTGGGCTCGCCGGAATTTCAAAGGAGGTAGCTCTTAGCGATCAGCTCTTAGCTTGAATCATGAGTTCTACTTGGAAAGCTAACTTAGGGTCTTAGGTCCTGGTCCAAGCGAAGAGCGAAGAGCTGAAAGCTAAAAGCGAATTTCTTATGACAATCACACGTCGGGTATTTCTTCGCAATAGCGCGCTTGCCGTCGTAGGCACCGCGGCCGTGCCCAGCTTTCTGGCTCGCGCTGCATGGGGCACGGCGCTGTCCGGCGCACGCACCAAGCGCCTCGTCGTAATGTTTCAGCGCGGCGCGGCCGACGGATTGAATATTGTGGTGCCCCACGCCGAGCCGCAGTATTACGCCATGCGGCCGAGCATCAATATCCCGCGCAAAGCGGTGATCGATCTTGACGGCTTCTTCGGCCTGCATCCTTCGCTAGCGCCCTTTCAGCCGCTCTGGCAGCAGCGTCAACTGGCGATTGTGCACGCCGCGGGATCGCCCGACCCAACCCGCTCGCACTTCGATGCTCAAGATTTTATGGAAGCCGGAACTCCCGGCCTGAAAGCGACCGAGGATGGCTGGCTCAACCGCTCGCTGCACAATCTTCCGCCGCCGGCGCAGGCACAACGATCTCCGTTTCAGGCGATCGCCATGGGACCGTCGATCCCGCGCATCCTGAGCGGCCTTGAGCCTGCCATTGCGATGAACAACATCAACGATTTCTCGGTCGGAGGCCGCAATCCAAAACCATCGCCCGCCGCGACCGCATTCGAAGCCATGTACAACCACTCGCTCGACACCGTGCTGCACGGCACCGGGGAAGAGACTTTCGATGCCGTCAAGATGCTGAAGTCCGCCGATCCGTCGAAGTACATGCCCGCCCCCGGTGCCGATTATCCCAAGGCACGCTTCGGCGACAGCCTGCGCCAGCTCGCGCAACTGATCAAGGCGAACCTCGGCGTGCAGGTCGCGTTCGCCGATATCGGCGGCTGGGATCATCACGTGAACGAGGGCTCCGTCGATGGCCAGATCGCCAACGTGCTGCGCGACTTCTCGCAATCGATAGCCGCCTTCTGGACCGATCTCGGCGATCTCGGCGAAGACACGGTGGTCGTGACCATGTCCGAATTCGGCCGCACCGCGCGCGAAAACGGCAACCGCGGCACCGACCACGGCCATGCCAACGTGATGTTCGTGCTGGGAGGTCCGGTGAAAGGCGGCAGAGTGTATGGGCGCTGGCCCGGACTCGAGCAGTCTCAATTGTATGAAGGCCGAGACCTCGCGTTGACGACCGATTTTCGACAAGTCATCGGCGAAGCCGTGGCACGGCACATGGGGAACGAGAATCTGAAGGATGTGTTTCCGGGATACGAGAATCAGCCAGGAAAGTTCTTGCGCCTTCTCGGATAACTCGGCGACCTGGAAACTTTTCATACTGGCGATCGGGGTCGAAAGCGCCGCCGCAGCGCTTCGACCAAAGCGCTGTCAGCTTTCGCCGTCACCATCTCCAGCGGAGAGAATCCTCTTCGCCACGCGAGCCACAACGTGATGAACAAGAGCCCTATCGTGATCAAGACATTCTGCCAGCCGTTGAGCCCCCACTGCCCTTGCCACTGCAGTTGCAGCGACGAGGAGAACGGAGCCAGATACGGAATCGGCCACTGATAACCATCGGGGCCGCGGGAGCCTAACAGGTCCTCGAAAAGATGAATGTGGAAGCTCAACAGAGCGATCGATGCGGTCTTCCATTTCTGAAGGGCCAGGGCGAATGCGATCGCTGCGACAGCCAGCGCGAAGACAAGATTGTGCAGCGAGTGGTGATACAGGGAAAACCACAACAGGGGATGAGCCGAGTTTCGCGTCAGCAGTTCGGGAATGATGCCTAGACCGTCGACGTCCGGGGCGACACAGGCCAGCGTGACCAAGGCGCGATCTCTTTGCGTTAAGTCGAAACAGTTTGCGAAAACCCATCCTGTAAGAAAATGCGTGACGGGACTCATGGGATTCAGCCGGTCAAAATGCTAGATCTCAACCAGCACTTCGCCGCTCTCTATCTTCCACGGATACACGACCACTTTCATGCTTGGGTCTTGCGAGGCCGCCCCGGTCGTTGGATCCCACGCCCAGCCGTGCCAAGGGCATACCACCTTCCCGCCTTCGATCATTCCCTGCCCCAGCGGGCCGCCGCGATGCGGGCAGACGTTATCCATAGCGCTGTAGGCACCGTTTACATTCGCGATGCAGACTGTTTTTGAGCCGCAGGGGAATTCTTTGGCCTCGTCGGTTGGCGGGAGTTCGGATTGAACCGTAAGCTTGGTGAATCTTGGCATCGGATTCCCCGGAACGCTCGCTTCGCTCGGGGGACAGCCGAAGGCGGCTGTCCCCCGACGAACCTTGCTTGCTTCTGAACACCGACGGCTGAGAGCCGATCGCCGACAGCTATTTCGGCTGCAGCGTTTGCGCGATCATGACCTGCCGCTTGAAGTTCTCCATCATGTTCGGATCGAGGCGCACTTCCGTGGGCTTCTTGGCCAGCGTCATGGTATCGATTTTGTCCTGCAGCTTGAGCAGGGCGTAGAAAAGGTTCTCCGGACGCGGCGGGCAGCCGGTCACGTAAACATCCGTGGGTACGATTTTGTCGACGCCCTGGAGCACGGCATAGGTATTAAACGGACCACCGACCGACGAGCACGCACCCATCGAGATCACCCACTTCGGATCGGGCATCTGGTCATAGATGCGCTTCACCACCGGCGCCATCTTCAAGGTGACGGTGCCGGCGACGATCATTAAATCGCTCTGCCGCGGGCTGGGACGGAAGACTTCCGATCCGAAACGGGCGATATCGAAGCGCGACGTGGACGACGCGATCATCTCAATGGCGCAGCACGCCAGTCCGAAAGTCATCGGCCACACCGCGGACTTGCGCGCCCAGTTGAACACGTAGTCCACCGTGCTGATCATGAAATTCTTTTCGAATTTGTTCTGCAGCCAGCCCATGGGTTGTCCTCAGTCGCACTATTATAGGCTAGGCGCGGGGGAAAAGTAGTTTCGCCCTTCGGAGCGATCGTGGTTCAGTTTTGAATTTCCACGTGCTAGCATTCGGAACTAGCCAGTCAGAATGCAGGCTTTTTTGATTCGGAGGCTCGTTATGTTTGAAGGTCTCTTCCAGCCACGGCACTTACCGATTACGGCTTCGTTGCTTCTCGAGCCGCTTGCGCTGGTCATTTGCGCATACCTCGCAGTCCGTAGCCTGTTAGGCATCGACAGATCGTTGAAGGCAATTCTTGCGGAGTTGCAGACGCAGCGAAGGAACTGAAAGCTCGCTAGCGACGCATTCGCGTTGCCTAGGACTGAGCGATTTCAAGAACTGCGCCGCTACCCAAATCTCCGACTGGTTGCCGCTTCACTATCAGTCAGTTACAAATAGATTCACCCATGGAATCAAAAACTGCCGCGCTTGCAGGGCCAAACGGAGCCTTGACTCCGCTTCGCAAAGCCTGGCCTCGAATCCGCGCGTCGCAATTCTGGATGGTCGCGATCGCTCTCTTACTCCGCGTAGGCTGGATCGTCCTCGGCCATACCTACAAATTCAAGAGCGCCGACAACAACTTCGGCTTCGGCTGGGAGATGGGCCGTATTGCCGCGTCGATCGCCACCGGTCACGGCTTCAGCAATCCCTTCGACGCCGCGACCGGCCCGACGGCATGGGAGCCTCCGCTGTATCCGTATCTTACTGCGGGCGTATTCGAACTCTTCGGTGTTTACTCGCGCGTTTCGGCCTTCGTGTTGCTCACCCTCAACAGTATTTTTTCGGCGGTGACCTGTATTCCGATTTTTCTGATTGCCCGCCGGATTTTCTCCGAGAAGATCGCAGTCGGCTCAGCCTGGGCGTGGGCGCTCTTGCCGAACGTAATGTTCTGGTGCACGCGCTGGGTTTGGGAGACAAGCATGTCAGCGCTGCTACTGGCCACAATTTTCTGGCTGACGCTCATCCTCGAAGATCGCAACGGCTTGAAACCCTGGCTCTGGTTCGGACTGCTCTGGGGCATCGCCGCCCTCAACAGCACCGTGCTGCTCGCGTTCCTGCCGGCCTCGGGGATATGGGTGTGGCATCACCGCGCCAAACGAGGCAAGCCGTCGTTGGCCGGAGTTGCGCTGGCGTCGGCAGTTTTTATCGCCTGCGTCACGCCCTGGACAGCGCGCAACTATCACACCTTCGGCAAGTTCATTTTCATGCGCGACAACTTCGGCGCCGAGTTGCGCCTGGGCAACGGCAACGGCGCCGACGGCACCTGGATGCAGTATCTGCATCCCACGCAGGATGTCTACGCCATGCGCCAATACATCGCCATGGGTGAACTGCCTTACATCGAAATGCGCAAGCAACAGGCGCTGACATACATTCGCAACGATCACGAGCGCTTCGCCGTGCTCTGCATAAAAAGATTCGTCTACTACTGGGCCGGATCGCCGCGCGCCGGGCAAAACTGGTGGCTCGATCAAGCCAAGAACTCGCTCTACCTGGCCTCTTCTGGGCTCATGTTTTGGGGACTAGGACGCGCCCTGCGCCGGCGCAAACCCGCAGCGTGGCTGCTGTTTTGGCTCATTCTGCTGTATCCCGCGATTTATTACGTGGTCTTTCCCGGCCCGCGCTACCGCGTTCCGATCGAGCCCGAGATGGCAATTCTGGTGGTTTATCTCGTCACCGAGTCGGGCGACAAAATCCGCGCCGCACCGCGGGAAAAGATGGAACATCCCTGAGGCAATCTTCGTATAGAGAGTCATGCGAGAGTTGGTTTCAGTTTCCTCTCACCAACTGCGTGTCGCGACGTCTAAGCCCTGAACCGGAGAAACCTATGAACCGCCATCGCCAATTCCCCGCCTGGCTGGGAGCCTTTCTCGGAACCATTTGCGCGCTCTTCGTACTCGCTCTCGGAGCTCAGGCGTCCGAACATCGCGGCGATCTCACCGAAGAGTTTCATCAAACCTACCCGCTCACCGCCGACGGCCGCGTGGAACTCGATAACATCAACGGCGATGTACACATTTCCGCCTGGGACCGCAAAGAAGTGAAGGTGGATGCGGTAAAGTACGCCTACTCGAAAGATCGGCTCGAAGACGCGCGCATCGAGATCGACGCGGAAAAAGAACATATTTCGATTCGCACCAAGTATCGCGATCACGATCTGACCTTCAACTGGGGTTCGCACCGTAATCCCGCGAGCGTCGAATACACCGTCACGGTGCCGCGCACTGCCCGCCTCGATGAAATCAAATTAATCAACGGCGCGCTGGAGGTCGCCGGCGTAGACGGAGAAGTTCACGCCTCCTGCATCAACGGCCGGCTGAACGCGCGCAATCTTTCGGGACGCGCCGAACTCTCCACTATCAACGGCCACCTGGAAGCCAAATTCGATCGACTCCACGGCTCCTCGGTGGAGCTGAAATCGGTGAACGGCTCGGTCGCGCTGACCATCCCTTCCGATTCCAAAGCGGAGATCGAAGCCAGCACCGTCTCCGGCGGCATCGACAACGACTTCGGACTGCATGTGAACCATCGCAGCTTTGTGGGCCACGACCTGCGCGGCCAACTGGGCAGCGGCGGCCCGCACATCCACCTCGAGAACGTGAACGGCCGCATCGACATCCGCCATGCCTCCGACGGCCGCACCCTAAGCCCGGTCAAAGACCTGGCCCATAGCGATAAAGACGACGATGACGGCAGCGAAATTTAGGCAAGAGAAGATTCGTATCAGGGTATGCCTTCAGGCATACCAAATCGCGTCACGTTGAAGCGCGCCTTTAAGCGTAGGCGGACTTTTCAATAAATCGCATACCCCGGCGCCGGCGTGCGCAGATCGGGCTTCGACGCCATCAGTAACAACGCCCCTTCGCGCTTGAACGCCCGCAGATCCTCCAGGCTAAGAAACGACTTGGTCTTGTAGTCATCCGGCGTAGGCGTGTCATCGGGAATGCGGCAAGCCTCCACATTTTCAAAGGCATGCTTCTGCAGCAGTTCGACATACTCCGCCACCGAGCGCACCTGCACCGGAACCTTCAACTTGTCCACCCACTGCAGCGAATACGGATTATCTTTATACAGGTTGATGAGAATGAATAATCTTCCCCGCGGCGCCATCACGCGAAACAGCTCCATCAGCGCGCGATCCTGGTCGGCGTAGTAGTAAAACGACTCCACCGAAAGCACTTTGTCGAAAAAGTTTTCTTCCCACGGAATCTGCTGCGCCGACCCCCAAACATAAAGCACATTGTCGAAGTCTTTCGAAGCCGTCCGGGCCTCGCGAATCATTTCATCGGCAACATCGAGGCCCACCACCTGCCCGAATCCATCCGGACCTTCGCCCACCAGCCGCGCCAGCAGCCGCGTAGCCCACCCCGAGCCGCAACCAAGGTCGAGCACGCGCTCGCCCGGACGCAGGTTCATCCGGCGAATCGTCTTCGCCGTAATGTCGAGATGGTGCTGCTCCATCTTCGAGCCTTCGCCGGCCGCGGCCCAGCGATTGAATTCCTGCTGCAGCTTTTCGTCGGGAGTGAGGGATTTTTCAGGCATGAGAAGATTTTATCGCGTCGCCGACATAGAGGACGTAAGTTCCGCAACCTGCGTCGATTTTATCTTCGAAGTTTGCGTAACATCGCTGCCCCACCCGTCGAGAGGTTCAGAGTTCGGTCGCCGATTACGCCAGATGACAGCAGCTGACCGCTCTGAACTAATTCTTCCGGGGCGGGTCCAGTGTCCATGGCGGGACGACGCCTATCGAGCGGGCATAGGCAATCTGCTGACCGAGGTGCTGCGCGATGTGCTGAACGATGTAGAGCAAGACGCCCCGTTCAGTGATCTTCCCTCCGTTCCAATCGAGAGTCTTCTCCAGGTCGGCGTCGGGAACGGAGCGGATCGCCGCCTTGGCGTGGGCGTAGGAGGCCTGGAGTGTAGCTATGACCTGTGTTTTGTCGGTGGTGGATTGCTCCAGAGTTTTTGTGTCCACGCCGGCAGGAGGAGGAGTACCTACGAGTTTGTAGAGATTGTAGTTGGCAGCGCTCGAGTGCAGAAAGACCTCGGCGATCGTGCGCACATCCGGAGAAGGCCGCCACGTGTATTTATCGGCGGGGATGGCCTCGGCCAAGCGAACGAACTCGCTTTCCTGGATCATGACTTCGGCCATCACTTCCGAGCGGTATCCAGTCACACCGGGAGTTCCGTCGCGGTAGGGATAGACTTGCGCTGACGAGCGGACCGCGCTCGTCGTCATCACCATCAAACAGAGAGCAGAGAGACGTAGCATGGCGTCCTCCCATAATTGTATCGGCAACCAACCGAATCTGCGGGATTATACCCGCTCCCCGCAACGAAGGTCCGCCCTGTCTCACTCCGGCCGCAGCCCCTCCCTGAAAATACACTCGCGATCGGGCGCGGGAAACGCGGTGCTTAGTTTGGTAGCGAACAGGAGGTTGGTGCCGTTGGCCACCGCCACCGCTTTTTCTGGAGTACGAGGAAGTCCTGAAACGTCCCGAACAGCGCCTGGCGCATGGCCTGGCCCTGGAGGCCGTCGACCAATTTCTGGCTGAATGAGCGGTATTAATCGAACCGGTCGAGGTACAGTTTCTTTGGCGGCCGCAACTTCGCGATGCGAACAATGAAATGGTACTCGAAGCCGCAATCAACGGAAATGCAGATGCCTTGGTTACTTAAAATATTGCTGACTTTTTATCAGCAGGCGAACGGTTCGCGATTCCCATTGTAGGCTATCCGAGTACTTAAGCCGTCTCATCTCGCCGCTATCCTAGCCCCTGCCTGTGTGTTACAGTTTTCCTCCTCATGGCGACGCGCCCCGAGAATGCTTTACAGCCGGGCCCCGGCTCTCTCTACTGCCCGAACTGCGCCAAAGAAGTGAATGACCCGCTGACCTGCGGAGACTGCTCCGCCGTGATCTGCCGCCGCTGCGGCACGCCGCTGGAATCTCCTGACGAACTGGGCATCGGCTAATGAACCCAATATCCGTCACCAGCTCCACCGCAGCAGCCGAACGCCGGAAGCCGGAAGCCGCTGCACCAACCCTAGTGCGCGGACTCAGCCTGCTCGATTCCGTGCTCCTGCTGGTCAGCGGCATCATCGGCTCTTCAATTTTTCTCACCGCGAAAGACATCGCCGGCCCGTTGCCGCAAGCCATGCTCTTCCTGCTGGTATGGGTGATCGGCGGCGTGATTTCGCTCTTCGGCTGCGTCGCCTTCGCCGAGCTAGGTTCGATGTTTCCCGAGTCCGGCGGCCAGTACATCTATCTGCGCGAGGCTTACGGCGATCTCACCGCTTTCCTCTACGGATGGATGCTCTTCGCCGTGGCCAACGGCGGGAGCATCGCCGCGCTCTCCGTGGCTGCGGCTGCTTACACGGGACACGTCTTCCCTGTCGTCTCGGAAGGGCATGTCGTCCTCACCGTCGCCGGCATCACCATCACGCGCGCGCACGTCTTCGGTCTGTTTCTGATTGCAGTCTTGACTTACGTGAATGTCGTGGGCCTGCGCTGGGGCACGCTGCTGCAGAATCTTTCGACGTGGACCAAGTTCGCCGCCATGGCGGCCTTTGTAGTGCTTGGATTCGCCATCGGCAAAGGCGACTGGTCGCACTTCCAGTCCCACGGCGTCGGCCTCACCATGGGGCTGCATCCCACGCAGTTAATCTCCGCCATGGGCGTGGCACTGATCGCCGTCTTCTGGGCTTACGACGGATGGGTCTATATCACCTGGGTCGCGGGCGAGGTCAAAGAGCCGCGCCGCAATGTGCCGCTGGCGATGGTCCTGGGAGTGTTCGTCGTGGGCGCGATCTATCTGGCGATGAACGTGACTTACCTCTACGCTCTGCCGCTCAGCGAAATTGCAAAACGCGAAACCATCGTGCACGACGCAGCGACCGCATTGTTCAATCCGCGCGCCGCCGTATGGCTTTCGCTCATGATCGCGGTCTCATGCTTCAGCGCCGCCGCCACCTGCACGCTCTCCGGCGCGCGCGTTTATCTCGCCATGGCGCAGGATGGAGTCTTCTTCAAGCGCATGGCGGTCATTCATCCCAAGTGGCGCACGCCCGCCTTCAGCCTCATTGGACAAGGCATTTGGGCCGCGCTGCTCACCGTCAGCGGCCGCTACGATCAGCTCTACACCTACGTCATCTACGGCATGGTGCTCTCCTACACCCTGACCGTGATCGGAATGTTTCTGCTGCGCTGGAAGCGTCCCGAGCTGCCGCGTCCCTACCGCTGTACTGGCTACCCGTGGCTGCCCGCGATCTACGTGCTGGTCGGCGCCGCCTGGACGCTGAATACCATCATCACCCGCCCCACCGAAGCTTTCTGGGGCACGGCGATCGTGCTTGTCGGCGTGCCGGGATATTTGTATTGGAAGCGCAGCAACCACAAGGCTGCGCACTAAGGTTTTGCAAGGGCGCTGCATTCAAGCGCGCCGGCAGGAACCTGCACCTGACTACGTTTAATTCTAGAAAGCCGCGAACACTTGCGAGACAATCCCCTTCTACGGTGTGGGGTGCTTTCACTGCTGCTGCATGTGGCCCTCAATTGCGGTCACACCAACCCGGTTCGTGCAATTCGCTCCCGGCGTACAACCTGGCGGCCAAGGATCGGGGTTTGGTGCCCTGGGCGACGCCCTCGGAGCCCTCGCAGTTCAGTATGCCGGTCAGCGTATAGCCGCCAAGTGGCACCGAGCTGCCAGTGAGCTGATTGTAGACGGCCTACGAGAAAGCCAACCAGCCCAAACTGGCGCGGCAGCAACTGGAGCGCGCCCTGAAGATCAGCCCCAACTTCAACGACGCCCGCAAGGCGCTCTCGGAGCTGCGCGGGTAGGAGATCGGAAGCAAGGAAGAAATCCTGGCTGCCAGGTCTTTCACTCGTTCGGCGGCGGGAAGAGATCGTCGAACAATCGCTTCAGTAGAAGATAGTAGGTCGCTGAGCTATGCTCTTGCGCGTAGCGGCGCTCGGCAGCGGCGGTTGGATTGGGGTTTGATTTGGCCACTAACTGCGAGTTGGTGCGGGCCGGGGGATTCGGCGTTGCTGCGCTTTTCTTGAGCTCCGAAGCCACAACTCCCTTCTGCAGGCGGTCGCGCGCGATGCGCAGGTTTTGGAAGAGGCTATCGAGATCGTGCAGCACGCGCAGGGCTTCGAGCGGGCGGCAGCCGTCCGCTACTTTGCCGTCGGGACCCAGAGCGACTACGTTGGGCATCGTCCAGATGGTTTGGAATCCTCGCGCCCACATCATTTGGGCGAGGGTGTAGTTGCCGTCGCGCATGTTGTGAATTTCGGCGGCGGAGACGATGGCTTCGCCGGACGCTCCGATCTCCCTGACGTATTGGTTCCAGATCTCGGACACGCGCAGCTCGGGAATCAGCTTGGCGGGATCGCTCACGGCCTCGTACTCGGCTTGGGCGATGCGATCGCGAATGTCCGCGCTGGCCCAGGCCGACGGTAGTTCTTTGGCGAACATGGTCGCGAGCTCGGAGACGATGACGCTGGCGTCGGCTGCCGAGTGGATTTGTCCGGCGAGGCCGTTGATGCGGATGGCGACTTGCTGGCGTTCTGCGTAGGTTAAGGGTGCATCGGCGGCTGATGGTTGGGCGAGGCAGAGGTGCGAGAGGAATAGCAGCAGGGCCAGAAGTAAGCTCTTGGACTTCATGGTCGGAAAACCTCCGCAAGTATACCTGACACCGGAAGGCTCTCAATGGACTAAATAACCTTGTCATCCAAAACGGTCTTTCCGGGCCGAAGTGGCGGGACTGAGCATGTCGAAGGGACCTGTGATTTCGCAGCTGTAGCGATGCTGCCGGCAAGTTGCACAGGTCCTTCCTCGGGAGTCCGCGGCTTCGCCGTGGACTCCGCTTCGTCAGGATGAGAGCTCGCTTGGACAGCCGAGGCGGCTGTCTCCACATGTGCATTTTGACTTCGGAAACTTCGCCGCAGATCAGTCGGCGGCTACGCTTTTGCTTTCCGCGTCTGCGGGCTTGGGCCTCGGCGCGCGGTTGCTGGGCAGGCCGGCGTCGCGGATTTTGTAGAGCAGGGCGCGGTAGCTGATGTTCAGCGCGCGGGCGGTCTGCTTGCGGTTCCAGTGGTGGTGCTGCAGAACTTTTAGAATGATCTTGCGTTCCAGTTCGCGGACCGCCTGGCGCGTTATTTTTTTCAGCGAGATGGGTCCGTCTACCGGAATATCGGCGCTGAAAAAATCGGGTTCGTGCGGGCGCAGGTCGCCGGAGATGGCTTCTTCGTTGCCCAGAATCACGTAGCGCTTGATCAGATTTTCCAGCTCGCGGATGTTGCCGGGCCAGTAATATTTCTGCAGAGCGGTCATCAGTTCGGCGGAGAGCGCTTTGGCGCGGGCGTTAAATTTGCGGTTATACGATTCCAGAAAATAGCTGACCAGGCCGGGAACGTCGGCGGCGCGCTCGCGCAGCGGCGGCATGTGCAGATTCACCACGTTGATGCGATAAAAAAGATCGGCGCGGAAGGTGCCGTTGGCGATTTCTTCTTCCAGCTTGCGATTGGTGGCGCAGACCACGCGCACTTCCACTTTTTTATCTTCCTGGGCGCCGATGCGGCAGAACTGGCCATCCTGCAAAAGCTGCAGCAGCTTCGACTGCAGCGACATATCGAGTTCGGAAATTTCGTCGAGGAAAAGCGTGCCGCGGTGGGCCATTTCTACGCGGCCGGGCTTCATGCCGAAGGCGCCCGTGAAGGCTCCTTTTTCGTAGCCGAAGAGTTCGCTTTCGAGTAGCGTGCCGGGAATCGCCGGGCAATTTACTTTGACCCACGGGCCGGTTTTCCACGGCGACGCGGCGTGGATCATGCGCGCGATAATGTCTTTGCCGGTCCCACTCTCGCCTTGAATCAATACCGGAACGTTGGCGGCCGCGATCTTGGCCAGGCGTTCGCGCAGGGACCGCATCGACTCCGTGCCACCGAAGATCACGCTTTCGGGCGGCATCTCGCCGATGGGCTGAATGAGCGAACTGACTGGATTCGTAGTGCTCATAAAATCTTGGGCGAGCTTGAGTGGGAGGGTTAGAGAACGGAGTGCATCCCGAGCGCCAAACCCGCCGGATGCAGGCCTTCACTCTGCTAGGCTAGCCTATCTCATTGACGAAACGCAACTTACTAAAGAGTACGCGGGATGGGTAAGGGTAATCTGCTGGAAAGGCCCTTGGCAGAGAGCGAGCCGACCCGGGCGAAGAGTGGAAAAATTTTTCACATTGCAGAAGCGAGCTTCCGTCGCGGGACTTTGGCTGGAGCATCAGAATTGGATTGGGCCCGAGCCGTCAGCAACGGTTTCGAAAACTTGAGGCCGAGCAGGTGGAAGCCCGCGGCGTGCTCGGTGCGCAGAACCTTGGCCCGGACGTTGCGCGCTACCTTGGGAAACATGGCCATGGCAGCCAAGGGGGCGCTGGGGATCTCCAGTGAAACCTGCGAGGAGAACGTCAGAACGCGGCGGACCGCCACCAGCATGCCGCCGGCGGAAACGTTGAGGGCGGTGGCGAACTCCAGGAACTCTTTATCGGCCTGGACTCGGCTTCTTACGAACACCGGAATCGCCAAAGGCAAACGCTGCCACTGTCGCCGCTCAGCCACTGGAATCTTAACCCGCACCCACACCTCTTCCATCTCGACTGTCTTTTGGACGCCTTAACCTAAGATTCCAAGCATCTTAGGGGCCAAATCCTGAGTTATGGGCAGAATTCACCAAGAACCCCGTGCAAAAGTGGGCATAACACCGCTGGCAGCGGCTGTTGCCCTTGCCCAGACCCGATAGAAGCCGAACCCCGGGAGTTCGCCTCAGGCTTGGCCGAGGGCGTGAAGAGCTGCGCCGACTTGGTGAATCGGCCTATGGAGTGCAAGGTTTTGCTACACTTGGGTAATCAGGTTTCATTTTTCGTTGACTTTGAAAAGTAACCTGGCATAGCATTTCACTACGTATTCCTGCGGGAATGCCTCCTCCCTCTCTGTGTAAGACCTGAACATCCCTTATGGCTACGGTGCAGAAGAATATGTGTGTTTCCGCGCAGGGTGAGGCGAAAAAGGAAGCTCCCGTAGCCTTGGTTCCAGGGGAGGAGCTCGCCAACCCGGCCGATCTGCTGCAGGCCTATTCCGAACTTCGCGGCCGCTTTCAGCGCACCACAAACGCGCTCGCATCCGCGGCCCACGATTTGAAAACTCCGCTGGCCATCATGAACGGATATGTGGAGTTGTTGCAGAGCGAGAAGCTGGGATCGTTGAATGCGCGGCAGCGGGAAATTTTGCAGGATATGCAGTCGAGCGGCAAGCGGTTGCAAACTTTCATTCAGGATTTTCTGACCTACAGCGCGCTTGAAACCGGTGGCTTGAAGATGCAGTTCGCCGTGGGCAATGTCAACGAATGCCTCTCCGATGTTTGCCGCTTGTGGTCGACGCGCTTTCAAGAAAAAGGCTTGGCGCTCTACTTTCTGGCGAACGACAAGTTGCCGATGTTCCCCTTCGATACTCCTAAGCTGGAGCGCGTGATTTCGAATCTGCTGGAAAATTCCTTTAAGTTCATTCCCCAGGGTGGCACGGTCTGGCTGCACGCCGAGCCTTACATGTGGGAGCGGCGCGCCGCGGCGCAATCAGCCTCGGCGGGCGAAAGGCGGCGGCAGGATACTTCGCAGCCGAACTCGGTAAAGGTCAGCGTGTCCGACACTGGCCCGGGAATTCCGCCGGAGTTTCATCTCGAAGTCTTCGACGATTTCTTCCGCCTGCCGGGCAACGAGAGCCAGGAAGGCATGGGTCTCGGCCTCGCGATCGTGCGTCGGCTGGTGAACGGCATGGGCGGTAAGATCTGGGTGGAGAGCGATCCCGGAGCAGGCTGCAAATTCTCGTTTTTGATTCCCTTCAAACCGCTTCCCACCTCCTCCGGAAAAGGAAAGAGTCGATGAGCGATAGCGCCAAGATTCTACTGGTCGATGACGAGCCGGCGATGCTGCGCTACATCCGCACGCTGCTCGAAGTCGATGACTACTCCGTGGCCACCGCCTCGACCGGCGAAGAAGCGCTGCAGATTGTCGACAAAGGCCTGGAGCCGGATCTGGTGCTGCTCGACGTGTTGATGCCGGGAATCGACGGGCTGGAGACGCTGGAGCAGCTTCGGCAGAAGCGCCCTGGCGTGAAAGTCGTGATGCTCTCCTGCGTCAACGATACCAAAAAAGTTGTGCAGGCCATGAAGCTGGGCGCACACGACTATCTCACCAAGCCTTTTCAAAAAGCGGAACTGGATGCGGTGATCGATCAATGCCTGGGCCAGGGCAAAGGCCCGGTGGGGGGCGAAGTCGAAGAGGTGGGCGAGGATACGTTCTTCATCGCGGCCAGCGCGGCGATGCGCAAGATACGCTCGCAGGCGGCGCTGGTGGCGAACGTGGATATTCCGGTGCTGCTGCTGGGCGAAAGCGGAACCGGCAAGGAAGTGCTGGCGCGGTTGATTCATAAACTTTCTCCGCGTGCGCATCGCACATTCTTAAAGGTGAATTGCGCGGCCGTTCCCGCTGACTTGCTGGAGAGCGAATTATTCGGCTACGAACCCGGCGCATTTACCGGAGCCACGCACGCCAAGCCCGGAAAGTTCGAGCTGTGCAACCGGGGCACGATTCTGCTGGATGAAATCGGCGAGATGCCTCCCGTGCTGCAGGCCAAGCTGCTGCACGTATTGCAGGATCAGAGTTTTTCGCGGCTGGGCAGCCGCTCGGTGATCAAAGTGGACGTGCGCATTCTCGCCGCCACGAACATCGATATTCCGCAGGCGCTGGCCGCGAAACGCTTGCGCGAGGATCTTTACTACCGCCTGAATGCCTTCACTTTGCAATTGCCTCCGCTGCGCGAGCGCAAGGAAGAAATTCCAATATTGCTGAAGCATTTTATGACGCGCATGGCCGAGCGCTACGCGCGGCCGCAGCTTCCGCTTTCGCCGCAGATGCTGGAGGCGTGCCAGGCGCACACCTGGCCGGGAAATTTGCGCGAGTTGAATAATTTCCTGAAACGCTATTTGATTTTAGGCGACGCCAATCTCGCCGTCGCAGAGTTGCAGCCACGCAACGACGGCACGGGCGGAGCTCATCTCGGTTCCACGGCCAAGAGTGGAGACACCGGCGGGTTGAAGTCGCTGGCTCGCAGCGCCAAAGACGAAGCCGAGGGCGAGGCCATCCGGCAGGCTCTCGAGCAAACCAACTGGAATCGCAAGCAAGCCGCCGCAATGCTGCAGATCAGCTACAAAGCTTTGCTCTATAAGATTCGGCAGTATGGCATCGCCGAGGCTGGCAGCCACCACAGACTTTCGGCAGGGGCGTAGCGGGCCGGGCAGCAGGGCACGAATTCGGAATACGTAGCGGCGGACGCATTCGTCCGCCGGTCTTTGATCGGTGATCCTGCCCCGGACGAATGCGTCCGGGGCTACGTGATTGCCGGAGGCTCTCGGGTGGAACCTCTCCGAAGTATTTGCGCTTGAACGAGTGCGGCAGGCCTCCGATGCCCGTCTTTTCGCGACCCGCCTCTCTCACAGGAAGCAGTAGGTGCAACGCCTATCTCTGACTCGCCTTTGCCCAATCTGGAACAGGCTCGAACCACTGATTTCCAGACGGCCCGAGAACCGCGACAAGCCGGTAACCCTCTTCAGTTGAGTGGTCGAACAAGATAGCCTGGTCGGCGCGCTCCATCGCGATCGGAAGACTCTTGAAGCTTCGCCCGTAACGCCGTCGAACATCGCCCTCCGGAACTTCATGGCCACCCGCAAGAACTCGATTTCTGATTCGAGCCAGGTTGATTTCAACATTTTTGGTTCCGACGTAAACCAATACGTTCTCAAAGCCGCGATTTCGCGCATCCACCATCATTTGCAGATAGTGCTTTCCGGCCAGGGTGGTTTCGATTGCGAAGCTCTCACCTTCGCGGATATGCTCCTTCGCCGACACCAGAACCCGACGCGCGGCCGCAATCGGAAATGCCGTGGGCGATGTGGACTGTAATGCTTTTGCGATCGTATCCGGATCCAGCAGGGGAATCGCGCGGAAGATATCCGAGTTCCAGCCTGTCAGAGTTGTCTGGCCGGAACCGTTGGCCCCAGCGATGATGCTCAGTCTGGGACGGTTCAATGGGAGGACGAGAACGGCTGGGATTGCTGTTTGCGCTTTCGCTCTGCAAGGATTTTTGCCAGCGCCTTCTTTCAATTGCCACCCCGGCGCGGGCAGCCTGGGCCATCTTTTGTGCGAGTACGACCCTGTTCACAGCCATAGTCCAAGGCACTCGCCGCACTACTGCACGGTCAATCCGAAGGATGGACTCTGGCTAAACGTTCCCGATGTGGCGGTCACGGTCAGCGTATAATTTCCCGAGGGCGTTCCACTCACCGTGGGCGGAGTTCGGCTGGTGCTGCAGGCGGGCAGCAGCACTAACCCAGCCAGCGACAAAGTCAGCAACGCGAGCCAACTGACCAGCCGCCGGCGCTGGCTGCGCGCGCCTATTCCTACAAGAGCGACTCCCGGTAGCACCAGCCAGAAAGCATAAAACGGATTCCGCCGCGACGAACTGGCCGTGTTGATGGGGCGCGCCGTAGTGGTCAGGTTGAGGACAGTAGAAGCAGGAGTGTTGTTGGGGGTGATGGAGCTTGAGGCGAAGTTGCAGGTCGCCCCCACCGGAGCGGAGCCGCAGGTAAGCGAAATTGCCGCGCCGAAAACCCCCTGCCCCGGAGTTACGGACACGGTGTACATGGCGGTATTGCCCGCAGTGACTGTTTCGCTGGTTGGGTTCACGCTGACCGAAAAATTATGGGCGACGAACGGAACGGTGGTTGTGTCGTTACCCGTGTTGGGATCGGTGTTGTTGAACGAAGACACGCTCACGAGCGCAGAATATGAGGTGGCCTGAGTCGGAGTTACGGTGAAAACCACCTGCACGGTGGCGCCGGCTTGCAGGGACGGTATCGTGCAGGCGATCGAATTGTCGCTGGGCGCACTGCAGGTACCCGATCCCGCCGTAGCGCTGGTATAAGGCGCATTGATTCCGGAGACGACTACGTTCGTAGCCAAGTCGGGTCCGTTATTACTCACCTGGAAAGTCATCGTGACCGCGTTGCCCACCCAGGCAACGCTGTTTGCCGGAGAAATCACCGGCGCGACGCAAGCGATGCACAAATCGGCCGCCGTGCCCAGCTTTACCACGAAGGCATCGCTCGGCCCGTTGAGAGCAGCCTGCACCGGATTGCGAGTCTGCAAGTTCGTCGAAGTGGTATCGCCGGCAAAGTAGGTGTTGCTATTGGCGTCGATGGCGATACCGGTGCCGTGCTCCAATCCGGAGCCACCAAAGTAGGTAGCAAAGGAGGCGACTGCATTCTGCCCGCTCACGGTCGCCGTATAGATGTGAGCGAAGAAGGCGTCGCCATCGCCTCCGTACGTGCCCTGGATTGTGTTCAGGGTAGTGACGGGGAAGTCCGTCGAACTCGTCGACCCCGTGATCAGCGCGCCGCTGGCCGTGTCCACCGCAATGGCCGCCCCGCTGTCGTTGCCGCTTCCGCCCAGGTAGGAGAAATAGGTGAGGGCGACCGCGGTAGCGGTGGCGCTCCCACTCCCACTGGTCGTGCTCTCCGTGGGATTGCTGAAGCGCGCCACGTAGGCGTCCGTGGGAGAGGTGGCGGTCATCGCCAGACAGGTCCCAGTCATCGGATTCACCGGAGTATTGAGGCACTCCTGGAAGGCGCCGCTGCCGGTGGGTAGGACGAAGTCGCTCGAGTTGGTCGTGCCCGTGATGTAGATGTTGGAAGAGTCGAGCGCAATACCGGTGCTGGAATCGGCGTTCGCTCCGCCAAGATAGCTGGAGAAAAGCAGCTGCGTAGCACCGGTCTGCGCGTTTTGGGGGTTCAGCTTGGCGATAAAGGCGTCGGTGGGAAACGGCGTGGCCGGGGCCGTGCAACTCAAGGGATACGTAAGCGAAACGGGCGGAGGCGTATCCAGGCACGGCTGGTAGGCGTTGACGATGGGGAAATCGGTTTCCTGGCCGCCGCCGCTGCCCAGCGCGCTCTCGCCGCTGTTAAAGAAATTCGTGGTGCCGCTGAAATAAATGTTGCCGATGGAATCGACCGCAATGCCGCCGCCCACGGCAAACGGGCTGGCAGGCGTGGCTCCGCCGAAGTAACTGGAGTACGCGATGCTGGCCACTCCCGGCACTTTGGTATTCACCTCGGTAACGAAAAACTGAATACCGGCGCGAGGTGAGGCTTGAAATGGAACCGGCAAGTTCGTCGCCGGAAATACATCCGAGAAGGAGGCCACGTCGCTCGACGTCGTGGTGCCGGTGAGGAATACATCCTGGTTGGAATCGATGGTCATGCCGCTGGCGATATCGTTGCCGTTGCCGGAAAGATACGACGAGTAAGCTAGCGTGGCGCCCGTAGCATCGAGGCCGCTGAGTTCGCTCACGAAAACGTGAGTGGCCCCGGCGCTGCCGGCTTCGGGGCCTCCCTGGTAGCGGTTGGCGGCGACCGTCGGGAAATTCGTGGAAGTGGTGTTGCCGACGACGAAAACGTTGTCCCCAGGGTCAACCCCGATGCCGACGCTGGTGTCGGAGCCGTTGCCGCCCAGAAAAGTTTCGTACACCACCAAGGGCGTGCTGGTGGGATTGATCTTAGTAATGAAGATGTGATTCGGACTTGTGGTCGTGAGAGAGAGCGTGGAGGGAATCAAGGTCTGGACGGGGTTTCCCACGCCAGCGCCCAACGGAAAGGTGGCCTCAGGCGAACCCGCCGTGGAGCCGACGAGATAAATGTTGCCGGAGGTATCGACGGCAACCGAAGGCGAAGTCTCGGAACCGCTGCCGCCGAAGTAAGTCGAGAATTCGAGCAGCGGGTCGATGACCAGCTCGCGGCTGCGATCGTAGTTGCCGATCTCGAAGCCCACGCGATTCACGGCGCGGAGAACGAAGCGGCCTTGGACTGCCTGCTGATGGTCGCCGGCAGTCTGATAGATGCGCGGAGCCCTCAGGCGCACATCGCCATCGTTGCCCGCTAGAATCAAATCGCCGTTGCGCAGTTCCAGCTTCGCCGCGCCATCGAATTGCAATTCCGCCTGCGCGGGATCGGCGCCGGGAGCCACTTGGAAGTCATACTCCAGATGCCCCTGGTTACCGTAGAAAACCAGATCGATTCCGGGATAAACATTCGTGTATTGAACGCCGGCGAACTGCGCCACGTCGGTATGCCATTGCCCCGGATCGTTGCCGATAAAATAGTTACTCTTGCCGGGCAGAGGCTGGGTTCCGGCGATAGCCGTCGACTGATTGGAGCGCACCAGTGTCATGCGTATGGCTCCGGCGGTCGGCTTGGAGTGCGCCGCGTGGGCGGTTTGCAGCGTGAGGGTGGCGCCGGAGCCGTCCAGAAAAAGACCGTAGCCTGCGCCGCGCGCCAGAAATTTCACAGCGGGATCGCTCTGACCCCGGTTCGCTTCGAAGATCAGAGGCAGTTTGCCGAGGATGGTGCGCGCATCGGGCTTGCCCGCCGACGACGGTCGAAGAGAAGAAGTTCGAGAAGAAGATGGCCGAACAGCGGCGTTCGCGCTCGTGAAACCGGTCAGCGGCGAAGAAGAAAGTTGAGCCAGTTGGCTGTTGGCATGGCCATGCCGGGCATCGCGGCCGAAATCGGATCGAAGCAGGAAGCCTCCAGCAAGGATCAGCACGAATAGCGCGCCGGACGGCAAGAACCAGCGGGACCCCCAACTTCTCTGCTCACTTGTTGCCGCGCTTTGTCCCGCACGTTTTCCCGACCAACGGCCATTTCTCATTACGCATATCCTCCGAGTGAACCGGACTTTTGGAGAGAGAACAACCGCAACCAGTCAGTACTTGCCCGGCGCCGGCGAAACCGCCCGCTGCTGATCTGTCATTTAGAACTGGCGGAAAATAAACTCCTACTTAAACATCTGAGCGCCAGCCAAGTCAAGGGACGCATCGCCCGCATCGCCCGCCGCCAGTGGCTGAGTTTTACTCGGTCTGCTTTTCTTAGGAGCGTCATGCCTGGAACTGGCGCCGTTCAGCCGGGTGCGGGATCTCCCGTGCAAACAAAGGCCTGCGCCCAGGGAGGTCCTTCGCTCCGCCTAAAAAGCGCTACGCTCAGGATGACTCCATCAGAAGAAATTCAACTTCAGCCACCAAGATCGCCGCGGTGCAAGCGCTACGATTCATCAGATGCGTCGAGCGGCTGGGAAAGATGCCGAGGCGTGGCAGGAATCGGCGGAGCCTGAAGTATTTGGGCGGAAAAGAAAGAAATCGTGGATTCTACTTGGCGGGGGGGACCGGATCGTGTCGATCACACGGCCCATGAAAGCAGCCATCTTTGCTCGGGCCTGCATTTCCTTGTCGCTGACCTGTTTTTCGCTCGCCCGGCTTGAAGTAGTAGCTGCCATAGACCTTGATCGTGAGCGTCTTGCTTACCGCGGTCAACGCCATTCGACGACGAATCGCTACGAATTCCGGCCTTTCTAGAACTGGCACGAAAGTGGAAGGAGGCGAGTTACACGCCCGGGTGGGGAGCCGCATTCTGCAAACGCTTGCATGATTCGCTTGGGAGAACGCGAGGCGCCCCAGCAAAATGCGCCGATTCGTTGGCGATTTCGCCGATCGCGGGCGGAAGCTCATTAGAAGCTGTGGCCGCCGGATTGCTATAACCAGCAGAGACTGCCTGGCCGCGGTCTCAGGCGCTCTCAGCCGGCTGATGGCAGCATTTACCGAATAAGTTCCACAGTCTTTTTGCTCTTGCCAGCGCCGCCAAATGCGGACATGATGCTGTCAGACTCCTCCCCAGCGGCGCCGGAGGAAGCTTTTCGAAGCGTCCTTGGGGCCGAATATTCTGCATTTAGCAGGAAGCGAGTTAGCGGGGAACGAATTTTAGCAGCTATAGAATCTGGGGAAGAATGCTTTCCGCAAACCGGCAACCGATGCCCACAGACTCACAGGAACGGCGGATGATGAGGCGCTTCGATATGCGCCTGCCGGCTGTGGTCCGCCTGAAAAGCGAAGCCGCGCCGGAAAGCGGACTGGGAAACGAATTCCAGACCGAAACTCAGAACGTGAGTGCACGCGGCGTATTCTTTTATCTTGACCGGCCGGTAGCCGCCGGCACGCGCTGCGAAGTCACGCTGACCTTTCCACCGCACATCACGCTCACCGACGCCGTGCGCGTGCGCTTCATCGCGCGCGTCATTCGTGTGGAGTCACCCCTGCCCTCGATGCGCATCGGAACCGCCGCCACCATCGAAGAATACGAATTCCTGCGCTCCAACGGGAACCCGGATTTCTTCAGCGCCTTGCAGCAGGAGTGGAAAGCGGCGAATTGAATTTCGCCTTCCGGCGCTCGGCTTCCGGCTCCGGGTCCGATCCCAGCTTAGGATCCCCTAAAAAACTTCCAACAGAAATTAACCGCATCGAGTTGCGTGCCTAACGCACCTCGATCCGGGAGCCGAACGCCGGCGCCGGCTTACTCCCCGCTCAAATCTTTCATCTGCCGCCGCACCCGGCGGTAGCGCCGCACGATGCTCCCCAGATAAAGGCCGTGAATCAGCCACGTGGCGATGTAGGCTGCCCAGAGAAATCTTACCGAGTTCATCGCCCGCCTCCCGCGGTCACTTTCGGTTTGCTGAGTCGGGCTTCCGTCGGCTCCAGCAAGGATTCCATAGCCTCGGCTTCATCCACTTCGCGCTGCAACCACTCCAGGCGACAGCGCCACCAGCAAACCATCGCTCCAAAACAAGAAAACGTAAACAGGTTCAGCAGGAAGACGTGCAACATGCGCGGATCGAGCGACCCTCCGCCGCCAATCACGGGCTGCGGATGCTGGGTGCGGAAGAACCAGATCGAAAAATAGACCAGCGGCACATCCAATGCGCCGAAGATTGCCAGCACCGCGGCCAGCACTGGCGTTTGCGCGCTATCGGAAAAGCGCCGCAGCACCAGATAGCTCACATAGATCAGCCAGAGCACCAGCGTGCTGGTAAGGCGTAGGTCCCAGGTCCACCAGATACCCCACACCGGCCGGGCCCAGATCGGCCCCGTGACCAGCACAATCGTGCAGAACACCACCCCGACCTCAGCCGACGAGACGGCCAGCGCGTCAGCCTTGGGATTCTTTCGAATCAGATAAACAATTGACGCGATCAAATTGGTGAAGAACAGGCAGAAGCCGGTCCAGGCCGAGGGCACGTGATAGTAGAAAATCCGCTGCACATCGCCCATGGTGCGCTCCGTGGGAGCGACCACCAGCGCCTGATACGTGCCATAGGCGAGCAGTAATGCCGTGAGCACCGCGAGGATGGGAAAAAGCCGTTTCACTGTACCTGCGATCATTCCGCCTGCAGAATGGTCTCGAATAAAGCCAGACAAGCTGTAGTAAACACCACATCGTAGGTGAGAAGCAACACGATCCAGAAGCGCGCGGAGCCGTCGCCAGCCAGCAGGATGCGCGTCGCCTCCACCATCGACTGCACCGCCGGTATGGAGATGGGGAACAAAAGCAGCGGCAGCATAATTTCGCGGCTGCGGGTGCGAATCGACATGGCCGCGAAGAACGTTCCATTCACCACCAGCGCCCAGGTTCCGAGCAAGGCCACCGGAATCAACTGCCACGCCGGGCCCAAGGCGCGCAGGTTGTAAAAAATCACGAAAAGCGGCGCCATCAAAGCTTCCAGCAGGCTCACCAGCACGAAGTTTCCCAGCGCTTTCGCCAGAAACAAAGCGGCGGCCGGCGCGGGAGAAACCCGGTAAGCATCGAGCACTTGATTGCGCAGCTCGCGGGCCCAGGTCTGGTTCAGCGCGACCACCGCGGCGAAGAGAAAAGCGACCCAGATTAATCCTCCTGCGATCTGCCGCGACTCTTCCGCATTAGGGTCAAAAGAGAAGCTAAAGATCACCACCACCAGCAGCGAGAAAAACAGCATGGAGTTGACCGCATCGCGCGAGCGCCACTCCAGACGAATATCTTTGGCGAGCGTGGCGAAGGTTATGGAGCGCAGAGAACTCATCGCGCACCTGCGGGCGAAAGCTGTGAGGTCCGTTCGACAATCTTGCCCGCCTCCATCCAGACGAATTCGTCGGCCACTCCATCCAACAACCCAGCCTGATGCGTGACCACAAAAATAGTTTTGCCGGTGTCGCGCATCGCCTTGAGCAGGCCGACCATGTCCCGCGCCGAGTGCACATCGACGTTAGAAAAAGGCTCATCCAGCAACAGAATTTTCGGATCATGCAGGATGGCTCGCGCCAGCGACATGCGCTGCCGCATGCCTTGCGAATACTTCCCCACCGGCCGCGACAACCCCGGATCGAGCGCTACGGAGCGAATCGCTTGCCCGCAGCGACTTTCGTCCGCAATGTCGTAAAGTCGCGCAAAGTAGCGCAGATTTTCCATGCCGCTCATCTCGTCGTACAGCAGCGAGGGATGAGCCATATAGCCAATCTCGCGGCAGGCCCCGCGCGGCTCCGCGCCAAGGATGGAAATCTTCCCCCGCGTCGGCTGCGCCAGTCCCGCCAGCATGCGCAGCAGAGTGGTCTTCCCTGCCCCGTTGTCGCCAAGGATGGCGAAGAAGCGGCCCGCGGCAAATTCGGCGCTCACGCCGCGCAGCGCGGCGAAGCGGCCAAACTGCTTGACCAAGTCGTTGATCGTGACGAGCGGAGTGAGTTGCGAGATGTTGGGGTTGGTCACTTAAGCGCAGAGCATCCCAGGGTGCGAATAGCGAATCTATGCAATTTCGGGGAGATTTGCAAAGTGTGGCGTGCGGTTCACGACTTCAAGATTAAAGATCAAATGCCCCACTTCTCGCAAAAGGACGCGCTCGTGATCGAAACCTGCTCGGAGTAAGTGCCGGAGCTGACTCTGACGATCCTTGGGGTCGCCAGCACCTCAACCGCGGTTACCGCCGCTCGGATGGTAAGGTAAGGCGTGCCAGGAGCGGCGCACAGACCGACGGCGGTATTGCTGGTGGCAAATGCCTCCCCGCCGAATGCCGCCAGGGCCAGCAAGCCAAGACAGACGCTCGCGAAGCTGCGGAGAGGGTGCGTGGATGTTCTCTCTTCGAGACTCCCCAACGCGGGACGGAGATAGACCAACGGAACCATAGAAGCTCTCCCTGAATTTTTATTTTGATCTTCGTTTTTGAACTTCGTCTTGAACCACGTTGGGAACTACCCGGGGGGTCGGGCGCGGAAGGGACTCAGCCGAGATAATGTCAACAGGTTATTTGGTCCGTGGAACACATGAACCCGACCAGTTCCGGCCTGAAACCGAGACGGAATGGATCAATTCGCTTGGCACAACGCAGGCGGCAGCCTTAATCCAACGCGCTTTTAGCGCAACCGCCCTTACAGCTTCGATTCCTAGATGTGCTTATAGAGTCCGCTCAGCGGGCCGTTGAGTGTAGGCGCTTGGGGATGGAACTCGACGACCGCATCCCGCGGCGGCGCCCGGCGGCGGAGTGTAATCCGGGTCCGGGCGCGGCGGGGGTGAGCGGTACTGATCGCCAATGATCCCGCTGATCACCGGAGCCTGTGCGACTCGCAGCATTGAAGTTGCCGGTCGCGGCGTCCTGCTGTAGCACCGTCCGGATGAGGCTGGCAGACTGAAATACAGGGGAACACCTGCGACTTCGGGTTGCCGGGATCGAGAAGATTCGATTCGCTACCCGTGAGTCCGCGAAATGCGCCGGATTGCGTGAGTAACGGATAGAGTCCTCCGAAAACGTTGTCGAAAGATCGAGTTTCAGGCATGAGCACGACGATGTGTCCATGCTGCTCAGCGGCGTGGATGGCATCGGAGCCCCCGTTTAATTCTTAGTTCGAGATCATGGGGCCCGCCGCAGGCTGCGCCTGCGTAATACTCTTGGTCGGTGCGGCTTGCATCTGGTTGCCGGGTTGTTGCGGAGCATACTTCGAAGCGCACTTGGCTTGCAAGGCCTTGGCGTGAAAAACGCCGTCGCGGCCAAAGCTGCCGTCGGCCAGCGCCTGCGAGTCGTCTTTAAAAGTGTCGGGAGGCGCTTCAGTTCCGGTGTAATCCACCGAGAGCAACTGATCCTGCTCCATCAAAACAAACTGCACGTGCGTCCCCGTGCGCTTGATCGACCCGGGCTGCACATTCCCAGCCACTCGCAGCCGCTTGCTGTAAGCGCCGTTGCCCATCTTGTGCAATTCGCTGATGGTCACGTAATAACTCTTGCTCTCCTGCACTCCAGTGTAAGCAAGATAACCGAGCAGAAATAGAATGACGAGAGTAGCTCCGCCGAACTTGAAATACGTCTTAGCCTGACTGGACATAAATCACCACAAGAACCTACTCCCAAGACTTTAGTCTTCCCGAAGCGCAGAATCAAGGTTCTGTTGGACATGATGGACATGAGCACTGTTGGAAATGAGCGTGTCGCGCGACATCTGCCATCGGTGGGGATTTTTGTGCTTGTAACGCGCTGCCGGAAGGGATGACTGTATGGCCCGACCTGCAAATGGGGGCCCAGCCTAAACTGGATGCCTTTCCAAGCTTTGCTTGCGCGGGGACTTGGAAGCCTGACTCTCCCAGCACGACCCAAGGTCAAAACCTCCCTTGCTCGCACACATTTCCACAACACCTACGTGACAGCTGACCTCGTGCCGACCATCGGCTTTGCGTAATCATGGTCGAGGCAGTGACGGTCCAGGGAGATCGAATCCAGCCGACCTAAGTTCTTTGTTCTCTATATTTTGAGATCTAAGTTCTTTGGCAACAATATTTTGCGAAATCCGCCTCGCGAAACCCGCCCCAGGCAAGGTTTCGGCGGCATTGAAATAAAAAAATCTCCCGAGATCCGCCCCAGACTCCAAAACGCTCTCCTCCCAAAATGCCCGCCGAACTTTATTTTGGCGGAAAAATCCGCAACGGAGATGGTGTGAGGACTGAGGACTGAGCACTGCAGCTAGAATAGAACCATGATCCATCCCTGGCACGACGTAACCCCCGGCGACAAACTCCCGCAGGAATTCGACTGTGTCATTGAGATCCCTTTCGGATCGAGCGTGAAGTACGAACTCGATAAAGCCAGCGGCCTGATCAAGCTAGATCGCGTGCTCTACTCGGCCGTCTATTATCCGGCGAACTACGGCTTCATCCCGCAGACGCTCGCCGAAGACGACGACCCGCTCGATGTGCTCGTGCTGTGCCAGGAGACCGTGGTGCCGCTCACCATCATTCACGGGCGCGCCATCGGGCTGATGACCATGATCGACGCGGGCAAGCCCGATCATAAGATCATCGCCATCGCCACCGAAGATCCAGAGTTCAGCTCGTATCACGAAGCCGCCGAGATGCCGCCGCATCGCCTGATCATGCTTCGCCGCTTCTTCCAGGATTACAAACAGCTCGAAGGCAAAGCCGTCGAAGTCGATGAGATCCGCCCCGCAGGCGAAGCCTATCCCATCATCCTCGACGCGCTGCACCGCTACAGCGAGCAACGCCGCAAGGGCTTTAAGGTTGCAGAAAAGCACTGAAGCGGATTACATTTCGGTCCCTGTACCAAGGTAACTTCCATCGCTCTATTACCCGCAGATAGAATTTGCCGAGTCTAAACCTGCAATTCAAGGTTCATTACTTGGGAAGTTCATTCTGCCGAAAGGCCTTCGAGGAGACCATGAAGACTGCACGACCTTGCGCCGTAATCGTATTTCTTGTCGCTTTCTGCACCGCCCTAACTTTTGCCGACGAACCGGGAAGGCATCCGGCCTACCTGCACGCCCTCACCGACCTGCGCCACGCGCGCGCGCATCTCGAAAACCTCGCCCCCACGCATCACATGGATAAAGAAGAAGAGCACGCCATTGAAGAGATCGACAAAGCCATTGACGAAATCAAGCGGGCCGCGATTGACGACGGCAAGAATCTGAACGATCATCCTCCGGTCGATGCCCGCATGGACCGCGCCGGCCGCTTTCACCGCGCCATGGAACTGCTGGATAAGGCTCACAACGACATCGCCCGCGAAGAAGACGACCCCTCCTCGCGCGGCCTGCGCAACCGCGCCCTGCATCACATCGACGAAGCCCACCGCATCGTTGATCACCTGATCGTGCAGGCGGCCAACTACTAAGGGACTGCTTTTCACGAGATGAAGGCCCGGCGATTATGCCGGGCCTTTTTCTTTGCTTTCGACGCGCGCGGCACGAACAAATTTGCTCCCAAACTTTCCTGTTGACTTAGTGTACTACTACTATAGTACATTAAGGCACATGGGACGCATTCAGGGCAATGCGAACGGTTTTCAGCCGGCGCTCGATCTGCGCAGCGGCGTTCCCGTCTACCGCCAAATTATCGACCAGGTTCTGGCCGGAATTGCATCGGGCACTCTCGCCGCCGGCGATCAGCTGCCCACCGTGCGGCAGCTGGCAGTCGATCTAACCATCAACCCAAACACCGTTCTGCGGGCCTATCGCGAACTCGAGATCGGTGGCACGCTCGAAACCCACCAGGGAACCGGCACGTTTATCAGCAACAAGAAAGTAGTCAAGAACAACGCGGAGCGCGAGCGGCAACTCGCCCAACTTGCGGGTGAGTTGGCGGCCCGCGCAGGGGCGGCGGGATTCACCGTGGAAGAAGTAGTGGAGCGATTGAACGAATTAATGCCTCCGTCGAGGCAAAGGAGATAGACGTCATGACGAGAATTGAAATCGGACAGATCAGCGGCGTGGGAAGGTCCTTATTTGTCGTCTGCCTGCTGACCGGAGCGATCATTACTGCTGCCACTCGGCACCCCGCGGCCATCATGGTGGGCGCAGCGCTCGGCATCTACCTGATGTTCGCCATCAAAGTGGTGCAACAGTGGGAGAAGGTCGCAGTCTTGCGCCTGGGCAAATACGCAGGCCTGCGCGGCCCCGGACTCTTCCACATCGTGCCGATCGTGGAGGCCCTGAGTCCCTATGTGGACCAGCGGGTGCGCGTCGCGAATGTCTCGGCGGAATCGACTCTGACGCGGGACACGGTTCCGGTCAACGTCGACGCCATCGTGTTCTGGATGGTATGGAATGCGGAGAAGTGCATTCTGGAAGTCGAGAATTTTATCGAAGCCATCAACATGAGCGCGCAGACGGCGCTGCGGGAATCGATTGGCCGTCACGAACTGGCGCAGATGATCACCGAGCGCGAGATGCTGGGCCGCGAACTGCAGCGCATCCTCGATGAGAAGACGAATCCGTGGGGCATCACGGTGCAGTCGGTCGAGATTCGTGACGTGAGAATTCCGCAAGGACTGGAAGACGCCATGTCGCGGCAGGCGCAGGCCGAGCGCGAACGCCAGGCAAGAATCATTCTGGGCCAGGCGGAGACCGAAATCTCGAACAGCTTTGTGCAGGCCGCGGCTGCCTATGCGGAAAATCCCGTGGCTCTGCATCTGCGCGCGATGAATATGTTGTACGAAGCAATCAAAGAAAAGGGCTCGATGGTCATCGTGCCGTCGTCAGCAGTGGAGACGATGGGACTCGGCGGAACCTTAGCGACCGCTTCACTTGGTGGAGCACAGGCTGTGTAAGCAACGGAAGGAAACCAATGTGAGAGGAGAAAGATTATGAATTGGCTAAAGAGCAATACCCTCGAAAGGCGGATCCAATCGGCGAGCCTGGCATTGCTGACAATGGTAACTGCGATGGCGGCAGTTCCGCGGTGCAGCCCACAGGAATTGCAAAAAGGGATCAGCGTGGAACTGGCGCCCACCGGAAGCGCGGTGCCGGAGCCGGAGGCGGATGACGAAAACGCACTGATGGTCACGGTAACCGGCACCGGCGGACTTTATCTAGGAGTCGATCCAGTCACGCCCGATGGGCTGGCGAAAAAGCTTGAGCGTCGATCGTCTGATGCGCCTCTTTTTATCAAGGCCGACGCCAGGGCGCCTTACGCCAGCGTCGTCAAGGTTTTGGATGCGGCACGGACAGCCGGAGTCACGGCTGCGACCCTACTGACCGCTTCGCCAAAGAAGGCGCAGGCGGGGACCAAAGTTTTCCCGGAAGGTATTGAAATAGAGTTCCCGGAGCCGCGGCCATGAAACGGCTCCGTAACCTTTCCCAGCGCGATCTCGTAAGATTTGAGTAGATCGTGGCGAGGAGGAATTTATGATTGACGCGCAATCGATGCGGGCTCCAACGATCGGGAGTGGCTATCGTCGTCTGAGCACAATTGCTTCTCTGCTGGTAGGCGCAGCGTTCTTCGGCCTATGGTTCTGGCTGCTGCCGCAGTGGTTGGGCTTCAGCGTAGAGATGGCGGGTGCGGCGCGCTGGCGCTGGCTGGCCGCGATTCCTTCTGTGCTGGGATTTTCGGTTGCCCTGCGCTGCGTGTGGGATTTCGGCTGGACGGGCCACGGCACGCCCGCTCCGATCGCGCCTCCGCAGCGCCTGGTGGTCGTGGGCATCTACCGTTATGTGCGCAACCCCATGTACCTGGGCTTCGCCGCCGGATGGATTGGGTTGTGGGTGATCTTCGGGCATGCCAATATGACGGCGATCGCCGCCGTGGCGGCGGTTGCGCTCGGAGTGGATTTGTTCGTTATTTTCTACGAAGAACCGACGCTACGGAAGAAATTCGGCGCGGAGTATGAAGCATATCTCCGCAATGTGCGGCGCTGGTGGCCGCGTTTGCGGCCGTGGAATCAGCCACTCTGAGCCGGCGTCACCCCACTAAAGTCGTCCATCGCTTTGGCCGATGAACCGGGTATGGACATATCTTCCATCGCACTGCAGGGAGTCGAGCAGGCGCAGGTTCAGTTCGACGCAAGCACAGAAAGCCTGGCAAGCGCGGGAGCGTCGCCAAACGGGGCGAATCTCGACACCGCCGATCTCGCCGGCGGCATCCTCGCGCTGACTTCGGCGCAGGTTCAATTGCAGCTTAGCCTCAGCACTTTGAAAACTGCGAATCAGATTCAGCAAACCGCACTCAACCTGCTGGCCTGAAGTTCAACTGGATTCCACATCTGAAAGGCCGACTTTGTGTAAGAAGTTCAGCGCACAGCCTGGGAGAGCGTCGCTGAAATCTATGGCGTTGGTGGCCGCGGGGCCCATCGCGCTTGGTCATTTCCGGGGTTGGGGTGGTGCCCGGACGGCATCGTCTTTTGGAATGCCATCATCTTCTGCATTTCGTTGGGGTCATAGAAGAATGGGTGGTAATCGCGGTCGGAGATTCTTTCGGGATCGGCCTGATCGGTCACCAGTCCGGGTCCCATGAGAACCGCTCTTCTTTTAAGTTCGTCCATGTAATCCTTGTCGAGGAATATCTGGGCCGGTTGCGGTTCTTTCAGCAACAATCCCTCGGACCGAGACAGAGATGAGAAACCACCGTCTTGGAGAGCGAGGTTGACACGTCGTTCGTGTTTACGCGAGTCTCAACCCTCTTCCCGTCGTGAACATAATCGCCACGCCGGGGATCGCTTCCCGTGACGGTCAGGCGTTGTCCCTCGACCATTTTCGGTCCGCGTCCCGGCCCTAGGATAGCTTCCTGCGCCGAGGCACACCCGCAGTAGAGTTAAGCGCCGATCAAACCCGTCAGAAAGCCGGCTGAACACCGGAACCGGTTTATATACGTTGTCTCCTCCTTGCTCAGGGACCGGTTTTTGCGCGCCGCAACTACCACACATGGCAGGCATTCTCGGCGACCATCGGCTGGCCAGCTTTGCATCCCCAGGCTTTCTGGAACTCCGGCATGTTCTGCACCGTGCCATCCACGCGAAATTTTCCCGGCGAATGAGGATTCGTAAGCACGCTATTGCGCAGCGACTCCGGCCGCTGCTTTTCGCACCACACGCGGGCGAAACCCAGAAAGAAGCGCTGCTCGGGCGTGTAGCCGTCGATCTTCTGCACCTCTTTTCCAGTCTTGTCCAGGGCGATCATTTGCTCCAGCGCCATGAGTGCAATGCGCGCGCCGCCATTGTCGGCGGTGTTTTCGCCGAGAGTGAGGCGGCCGTTCAGCTTCAGATCGTCGACCGCGACGAAGTTGGAATACTCGTTAGCCACGCAACTCACGCGCTTCTCAAACTCCTTGCCGTCTTCGGCGGTCCACCAATCGCGGAAGTTGCCCTGCGGATCGAACTTCCGCCCCTGGTCGTCGAAGCCGTGAGTAAGTTCGTGGCCGATGACCAGGCCGATGCCGCCGAAGTTGATGGCGTCATCCATATTCTTGTCGAAAAACGGAGGCTGAAGAATGCCAGCCGGAAAAACAATCTCGTTGAAGGCGCCGCTGTAGTAAGCGTTCACCGTGGGCGGAGTCATGCGCCACTCTTTGCGATTGAGGGGCTGATCGACCTTAGCGATCTGGCGCTTGGATTCGAATTCGTTGGCGCGAAAGATGTTGCCCGGCAGATCGTCCGGCTTGATGGCGACGGCACTGTAATCGCGGAAAACATCGGGATAGCCGATCTTGTTGCGAATGGCGTCGAGTTTTACTTTGGCCTGCTGCTTGGTTTCGTCGCTCATCCAGGAAAGATTGTGAATGTCTTCGGCGAGCGATTTCTCCAGAGCGACCACCATCTTGAGCATGCGTTGCCGGAGTTCCGGCGGGAAAGTGGCTTCCACGTATCGTTGCCCCAGCGCCTCGCCCAGTTCGTTATCCGTGAGTTCGACGCAGCGCTTCCAGCGCGCCTGAATCTCTTCCTGCCCGCTAAGTTTCTGATGCAGTTTGAAGTTGGCTTCGACGAAGGGTTGCGAAAGCCAGGGCGCCGCGGTATTCAAAACGTGCCAGCTTACATAAGTTTTCAGAGCGTCCAGCGATTCGGACTCGAGTACGCCGTTGACCTGCTTGAAGAAATCGGGATTGGCCACATTAAGTTGCTTAAAGTCGGGAGCACCGACGGCGGTGAAATATTGATCGAGATAGAAGTCAGGGCCGAGAGCTGCTGCTTCGGCTCGGGTCATTTTGTGATCACGATTTTTGGGGTCGCGACGCTTGGTGCGGTCCATGGAATCGGCCGCCAGCAGAGTCTCGATTGCGAGCACAGTTTGGGCGGAATCGGCCGCCTGCTGCGGGCTCTGGCCCGCCAGGGTGAAGAGTTGCGTGGCATAGTCGACCAGGAATTGGCGCTTCTCGACTTTGTCGGCATCGTCTTTCAGATAGTATTCGCGGTCGGGCAATGTGAGTCCGCCCTGGTCGATGTAGGCAATGACTTGTTCGGCGTTGTGCAGGTCGGGCTGCGCGAAGAAACGGAAGAGCGGGCTGGGGCCGATCAGATGCACGTGCGCGATCTCGGCCATCAGCGCCTCTTTCTCTTTGGCTGCGGCGATGCGGTCGAGTTCGGGTTGCAACGGGCCAATCCCTTTGGCATCGACGTCCTTCTCGTCCATGCAAGAGCCGTAGAGGTCGCCGATCTTCCGATCGATCGCGTCGCGCTGCGCACCGCCATGCGCCGCCTTCTCCAGAATGCTGCGCTCTATATCGAGGTTGCGCTCCTCAAGCTCGGTAAAGCTTCCCCAGTCCGATTGGTCGGGAGGAATCTCTGAGTTCTTAAGCCAGTTGCCGCAGGCGTACTGGTAGAAATCCGCGCAGGGGTCGAGGGTAGTGTCGATGTTATCGATGCTGAAACCCGCGGCGGGCTTGGGAGTCGAAGGGGGCTCAGCCAAAGTAAAAACGGCAAATCCAATTACCGCGACCAGTGTAAGCGCGACCTGGAAAACACAGCGCATCGAGCGATCTCCTCTACAAATTCGATTTGATGGCGGGAGCTTCCGGCGATTCTAAGCCCTGCTGAGTTCCGCGAACAAGCGCTGCGGCTGGGAAAATTCGTCTGCCGTCATTGGCGCGGAGTTTGCACTGGCAGAGAGCGAATCTGATTGCGAAAGTGTTTATCCCCCGGCAGAGCTTCCTCCACCTGCGCGCGACTTCGCGACTCACCAATCTCACGGAACATTTCGCTGATCTCGTATGCGTCTTTCTGCTCTCGTGTTTCGGATTGCCGTTAGCCCCTTTTTCCCGAGCAGCGGCGCAAATCGAGGTGAGCGTTGAAATGCCCGGCGCGGTGCGCGAAGCCATCGGCTCTTCGGGAGGCGCGTCGCCGGCCGCCTTTACCCCCGCAGCTTCGTCGCCGACAGCGCTGCCGGAGGTGCCCGCGCCGCACCGCGTGGTCGACAAGACCTTCGTGGCGATCATGGGAGCGCTGAGAGGAACCGAAACGATGCGCTTTACTTCGCGCAAACTTGTTCTAGACAACGCATTCGCCGCGGGGGCTCCGTGGGTGACGCACGTTACTTTGAACCGACATCTTGCGGCGCAATACGCGGGCGTCTATGCCGCCGAGTTGTTCGTGACCTGCGAGATTAAGAAGCGCCACTCTTGGCTTCCCGGCGATAAAGTGATTCGAAAATTTTGGTGGGCGTATCCCGCGACGATGACGGCAATCCATGTGAAAAATGGGATCGGCAACATGCGCACAAAAGGCCCCGGAGGTTGCACCTCGATGGAATGCGAGATGGAGTTGGAGCAGCAGATGCAGTAGATCGCCTCCGAATCGGTTGGAGGGCCTCCATCGGCGGCGCACGCGCATGTCGATTTCGACTCTGGTCTTCCTCGCGACCTTGGCGAATCCTTCGCGCGCTTCGCGGCAAAAGTTTTTGCTCTCGAACTTGGGATGGTCCCGGACGGTCGCCCCGCATTCCATTCTTCCAGCGCGTGCTTGTATAATCGGGGCCAACAGAATCTCTTGGAAAGCTGGCTCTGCCAATGACCTCGACCAATGGCAAAAACACTGACGGCAATAACGGTTACAGCGTCCCTACACCGCGCGCGGAATGGCTCGCCCGGCGAAAGCAGGAGAACAGCGAGGACAATTTTTCGCAGATGCATTACGCCCGCCAGGGCGTGATCACCGAAGAAATGGGTTACGTCGCGCACCGCGAAAAGATCGCGCCTGAACTGGTGCGCGACGAAGTAGCCCGCGGGCGCATGATTATTCCCGCCAACATCAATCATCCGGAGCTGGAGCCGATGGCGATCGGCGTAGCGTCGTTGTGCAAGATCAACGCCAACATCGGCAACTCGGCCGTGACTTCTGAAGTGAACGAAGAATTGAAGAAGCTGCACACGGCCGTGCATTACGGCGCGGATACGGTAATGGATCTGTCCACCGGCGGCAACATTCATGAGATTCGCGAAGCCATTTTGCGGCACTCGCCAGTGCCCATCGGCACGGTGCCGATCTACGAAGCCATCGCGCGCGTGAAGCGGGTTGAGGATTTGAACGCCGAGGTGATGCTCGAAGTGATCGAAGAGCAGGCCGCGCAGGGCGTGGATTACATGACGATTCACGCCGGGGTCCTGATCCAATATCTGCCGCTGATTTCGAAGCGCATCACCGGCATTGTGAGCCGCGGCGGCGCCATTCTTGCGCAGTGGATGGCTTACAACCACAAGCAGAACTTCTTGTACGAGCGCTTTGACGACATCTGCAAGATCATGAAGAAGTATGACGTCAGCTTCTCGCTCGGAGATGGCCTGCGTCCCGGCTGCGTGGCCGATGCCAGCGACGAAGCCCAATTCGCCGAACTGAAAACTCTCGGCGAGCTGACGAAGATTGCCTGGCAGCACGACGTACAGGTGATGATCGAAGGCCCCGGCCACGTTTCGATGGACAAGATCAAAGAGCAGGTGGAAAAAGAAGTCGAGCTCTGCTACGAGGCTCCGTTCTACACGCTGGGGCCGCTGGTCACCGATATAGCTCCAGGCTATGACCACATCACTTCCGCCATCGGCGCGGCCATGATCGGGTGGTACGGCGCGGCCATGCTGTGCTACGTCACGCCCAAGGAGCATCTCGGTTTGCCGAACGAAAAAGACGTGAAGGACGGAATCATCGCCTACAAGATTTCCGCCCACGCCGCCGACATCGCCCGCGGACGCCCCGGTGCCCGCGATCGCGACGACGCGTTGAGCTATGCGCGCTATAAGTTTGATTGGGAAAAACAATTCGCCCTGTCGCTCGACCCCGAAACGGCGCGCTCTATGCACGACGAAACTCTGCCCGACGACTACTACAAAGAGGCAGCCTTCTGCTCCATGTGCGGCCCCAAATTCTGCTCGATGAACTATTCGTCGAAGGTGGACGAGTACAACAAGCAGGTGCACGGCATCGAGAAGAAGGATTATTCGCAGCTGGTGGAGAGGCTGGTGTCGCTGAAGTAAACCACGCACCCGTTCTACCCCAAGGCGAGGTCTATGGATCGCGAACGAGAGCAGTCCGGAAGTTTGAACCTTTGATGTTGAGGGGGGCCGATCACGCCCGCGAAGTAGCGGCAGAACTAGAGGCCTTGGCGCCGATCCTGACGACCGAGAACTCCCGGCAGCTCACACAATTGCAAATAAAAGCGAGCCACCAGCAAGCCAAAGAATTTTCGCGAATTGTTTGAGAACGCTAAAGAGAAACGGCGCTGGACGGGGCCCAAGTTCTGCTCGATGAATTATTCATTGAAGTTGGACGGGTAGAACCGGCAGGTGCATGGGATCGAAAAGAAGGATTATTCGGAGTTGGCGGAGAATTCGGTGTCTCTGAAATAGGCCAACCCAGACTTACTCTGGTCTCCGAGAAGAGGTTTCGCAGGCGGGAGCCCGTGCCACACTTTAGCTTTTGAAATCCGCCACGCCATTCCATACCAACTGCACCGCGATGGCGAGAATTAGAAAACCGAAAATCTTGTTGATGGCCCCAACCGCGCTTGGACCCAGACGCTTGACCAGCGGGCCGCCCATCCAAAAGAAGAGCGTGACGCTCAAGGCGACCGCCGCGATGCCGATCACCATGCCCAGATAGGACATTTCGGTATCTACGTGCGCGGCCAGCGCCATGACTACGCCGATCGCGCCAGGCCCGGACATCAGCGGCATCGCGAGAGGAGTTAACGAAATATCTTCTTTCACCTGAGCTTCGTGACTTTCTTCCGGCGTGATGCGAGCGTGCGAAGTAACCATGCCCCAGGCGGTGTTGGCCACGATAAGTCCGCCGGCGATTTTCAGCACTGGCAGCGAGATGCCGAAGAAAAAAAGCACGAAGCGCCCGAAAAAAAGAAACGTCACCAGGATTACGAAGACCCAAATCCCGGTCTTGAGCGCGGTGCGCTGGCGATCTTTCGCTTCCCAGTTCGCGGTCATGGTAAAGAAAATTGGGATTCCACCGAAGGGATCGACGATCGGAAAGAGCGCTAGGAATGTGGCGGCGGCCGAGTGCGGCAACGTGCGCAGGAATTGGGCGAGGGCGTGGTGGGCGTTCATGAGGTTAGTGAAATCTGAATGGATTGACGATTTCTACGCCAAGTCGTTTGAAGTCCTTTTCGTTTCGCGTGGCCACGGTTAATCCGTGAGCGCGCGCGGTGGCCGCGATCATAGCGTCATCCCGCATAGCGTCAGGTTTTCCGTTCATCAGCCGCGACCATTCCCGGAAACAGCGCGCATCATCGGCACAAAAACGAAGCACGTCTCCCCAGAAACTAAACAGGACTCAAGCGCGCGGGCCTCCTCGGGGTCTTGTTTGCGCGTCAGTTCAACGCCGGTCTGCAATTCCCCCATCGTCGCCGAGGAGATAAGAATCTGCTCAACCCGCAGGGTCTCGAGCCAGGCGACCACCGCACCGTGAGGCACTCTTTTCCGCAGTTCGTGGACCACGTTGGTTTCGAGCAGATACTGTGTCATTTGAAATCTGGGCCGCTGAAGTCAATGGGCTTGCGGCGCTTCCACTTCCGCCGCCTGGGAATAGGCAGCCCGAAACGAGGCCCAGGACCGAGGAGCAATTCTTTATTGCTCGGACGACTCGATTGCTGGATCCTCCGCCGGTCGTCAATCGGCACCAGCACCGCAGCCTCGACTCCCCGCCGAGTCACCACTTGCGGCCTCTTGGAGAGCGCTGCATCCAGAAACTCGCTGAAGCGCGCCGTCGCGTGTTGCAGTTGCCAGGAACTCATCGCCGCACCTCTACGCTCTACTATATGACTAGTCAATTTAGCGGTGGGCCTCGAGGGTCGCGGCCGCGCGCTCCAGTGCCACTGCCAGAACCGCCAACTGCTGGCGGGCCCGCTCGACATCGCCCTTGTCGAGAGCTTCATTCACCCCCGGAATCACCACTGCGGCATACCCCGTATACTCCCCCGGAGCATAGATGGCATGCCGAAACCAGGGGCGATGCGGCAATCCCTCTGGGACGAGCAGGGAGCGCTCGGCGGCGCGCAGCGCCTGATTCATGCCCGCCGGATCGCGCGGGGGATTTCTCTGCTTCGACAAAATCTTTGCGCCTGCTTCCTGAAAGTGTTTCGCGGCAGCGGTTACAGCGCCGAAATCGAGGGCATGATCGAATTTATTCGCCGCCCGCTTTTCGGCCGCTTCGAGGTAAGAGGCCACTTCCTTGCCGTACTCTTCGTAGTCGTAAGGCAGCACGTCGGCATCGGCCATGCGCAATAACTCCAGGCCGAAAATCCTCGCCATCTGCTGCTCGTAGAGGAAATCGGGATCGCCGAATTTCTTGAACCAGGCGAAATTGTCGAACACGGAATGATAGACGCCGTAGGGGCCGCTGGAGGTGACATCAGTCGAAGGCACGCCCAGATGCTGCTGAAACGAGCTGTAGTCGGAGCCGCTGCCCAAGTCCCCGACGGGAACGTCGCTCTGCGCAGCAGCGGGCGTGCGATGCGAATCGCCGATCGCTTCGGTGGGGGACTGCGTCGAGGCGGCGCCTGGCTGATCCGATTTTTGCCACACGTCGTAAACCGTGCCGCCCTTGGGGCTGGGCACGGCTTTCGAGATGTCCCGCAAAAATTGCTTCAGGCTGGGCACGGCCGAGGCTCCGAATTTCGGACCCGAGACGGCTACGTCCATGTTGAAATACGCCGGCGCATTCACCAGCGCGGCTTCGTGCTGCTCGGCCCATTCCGTCGAACCCATGAGCCCTTCTTCTTCGCCATCCCAACTGCAGAAAATCATGGTGCGCTTCGGCTTCCATCCAGACTTCAGTAACTCGCCGACGCCGTGCACGCTTTCGAGCATCGCGGCCGTGCCACTGTTGGGATCGACCGCGCCATACACCCAGGCGTCGCGATGGTTGCCGCCCACCACCCACTCGTCGGGCAAGTCACTGCCGCGCACGCGGCCGATCACGTCCCAAAGAGTGCGAAATTGATAATCCTGCTTGAGATGCATCTTCACCCGCACCGGTCCCGGACCAACGTGATAGGTGAAAGGCAGCGAGCCTTGCCATTCGCGCGGCGAATCCGGTCCACCCAGATTCTTCAAAATAGGCCAGGCATCGTGATAAGAAAGCGGCGTGACCGGAATCTTCGGCATCTGCGCAGACTTCTCCGGCGCGATGCGCTTGCTTTCGGGCAGCGTAGCCAGCGACGCAACGCCCGGAGTGGTCGGATCGCCGGGAAACTCGAACATGTAGCCGACAGAGCCGCGCTGCACGCCGGTATCGGGACGCCACGGGCCTGCGGGATATTTATCGCCGCGCCTCCAGCCGTCGTCGAAGGGGTCGGAATAGATCATCACCGCGGCAGCGCCATGCTCCTGCGCGACGAACTCCTTCACCCCGCGAAAATTCTGGCCGTAGCGCACCAGCACGATCTTGCCGCGCACATCGACTTTCAATTTCTCCAGTTTCTCGAAATCATCGGGCGTACCGTAGTTGGCGTAAACAACATCGGCCTCGACATCTCCGGAGGGCGACATGCCGTTGAAGGGCATCACGACCCGCGGGTCTTCGTCGAAAGGATCGCCATCCACGTGTTCGCGCGTGGGACCATGCATCTCGACTCCGGCGGGCGCGGTAATGTCGACATTGATTTCCACCGGATAGTTGAACCAGGCTTTGTATTCGACGATTTCGGTGTCGAGTCCGGCCTCACGGAATTTCTGCGCGACGTAATCGGCGGTGGCTTTGTCTTCTGGCGTGCCCGCCATGTGCGGCGCCTGCGTCAGGGTGCGCAAATGCGCTTCCGCGAGTTTAGGGTCGGGCACCGCCAGGAAGCGGGCCTCGGCGGCATTCTGCGCGGTGGAGTCGCGGAAGCCGAAGATGCGAACCGCAGGAGCGGCAGTTTCCGACGCGCTCCCGCTGACGGTCGTGGGCAAGCTTGAAAACAAGACCACAGCGGCAAGAAGCGAAGCACACAATGGTTTCATGAACTCTCTCGGGTGAAAGTTAGTAAGGTAGCACAGCGACAGCCACTTCCATTTTGGACTGGTCTCGGAGATTTCGGCGCACCAACTTCACCAACTGGTGCTACAATGCGTTGATGAAACGAGCTACCGTGACTTTTCCCGACGATCTTAGGGAGGCGGTCGATGACTACGTTCAGGCCCAGGAAGTGCCGCCGGCGCTGACCGCTGTCGTCCAAGCTGCGCTGCGAGAGTATTTGCGCGAACGAGGCTTTCTGCGCGGACGCCGTCCTTTCAAAATTACGCCCAAAGGCAACAGCGGGCGCAGCGACGGAAGTGCGAATCACGATGCCTATCGGGCGGGCGCGAAGAAGTGAAGCACGCCGTTCTGGCCGATACCGGACCCTTGTATGCGGCCGACGACAAAGGCGAGACGCACCACCGGCGAGCGCTTAAACAAATAGAGGAGTTGGCGGACGATGGCTGGCATATTCTGCTTCCCTATCCGATGCTGCTGGAGGCCTATTCCCTGGTTCTGTCCCGGCCTGGCGGACAAGCGGCGTTAGCATGGCTCGACCAATCCAGCGCTGCATTTTTGGTAAATCCCCGAGCCGACGATTACGCTGAGCGTTCGCCATCGTACGAACGCTGGCTGATCAGGAAATTCGCCTACTCAACGCAACCGTCGCAGCTTGATCGATGCGCCTCAAGTTGAAGGTGTGGACTTACGATCACCACTTCGAAGTCATGCGGATTCCAGTCTGGCGCTGACCGGTCACAAATCATGCCTGGTTTCGCCAGCGGACGAGGCCGGCACGGCGCGCGTGCTGGCCCACTGGCGCAGGGCTTCGATTTCTTCCGCGCGTGTGGTGGAGAGCGGCACGGTCTGCCCCAGTGCTTCCACCAGAAGTTGCGTGGTTAGTTCTTTCTGCTGGGAGAATGCAGCATACAAAGCCGACCGTATGGCGGCGTCGATTTCCGCGCCGGAGTATCCTCGGGCGGCGCGTTCGACCTGATCGAGATCGAATTCGCCGGGATTACGCTTCCGCCGCGCCAACTGGATCGAGAAAATCTGCCGGCGCTCCGCCTGATTAGGCAGATCCACGAAGAAGAGTTCATCGAAGCGCCCCTTGCGAATCAACTCTGGAGGCAGAGCAGTCACAAGGTTGCAGGTGGCGGCCACGAACACGGGCGCCTTGCGATCCTGCATCCAAGAAAGAAACGAGGCCAGCAGGCGGGACGAAACTCCGGCATCGGCCGAGGCTGAATCGGGGCCGCTGCCGGCGAATATTTTTTCCAGCTCATCGATCCAGAGCACGCATGGAGCAAGTCCTTCGGCAACCTCGAAGACCTTGCGAATTCGCTTTTCGGTCTCGCCAATGTATTTGTCGTAGATGGCTGCGGTATCGAACTTCACCAGCGGCAGATTCCACTCGCCGGCGATGGTGCGGGCGCACAGCGATTTGCCGCAGCCCTGCACTCCCAGAATGATTACGCCGTGCGGTGGCTCCAGGCCGAAACCGCGCGCCGCATCTCCCCAGGAACCGCGGCGTTGCGCCAGCCAGCGCTTTAGATTTTCCATGCCGCCTGCGCTAGAAAAGGTTTCACTAGCCTCCACAAACTCGAGCATTTCACTGCGACGCAGCAGAGCTTTCTTGGCCTCGACCACATCGCCTGCAATTTCGGGGCACAGTGCATAACGCGCCACCAGCGCCTGGGAAAGCGCCCGCTCCGATTCTTCCTCGGTAAGGCCACGCAGGCTTTCGACGACGGCGTCATAGCCTTTGGCGTCAAGCTTGCGCTGCAGCGTGTGACTCTTGGAAATTCTGACGACGACCTCGTCGACGATCTGGCGCAAGCGCCGGCGGTCGGGCAAGGGTAACTCGAGAAATTCCACCAGCCCTCTTAGCTCTGGAGGAATCTCGATCTTCGGCGAAGTGAGAATGATCGTCCGCCGGTTCTCTGTAAACTTCTGCCCGACGTCACGCAAACGCCGGATCACAACCGGCTCATCCATGTGGCGATGCAGATCTTTCAGGATGAATGCCGCCCCGATGGAAATGCCTTCCAGGTTGCCCAGCATCTGCGCCGGTTCCTGGCTGTTGTAGATGGCTTTCGTGTTGGCCAGCGCTTGTTGCGCCGCGGCGCCATAAGCCGCACCGTGGCCCGAGCCCGACTCGCGAGGATCGGCTACGACTTCGCCGACTTCGCTGCCGCAGCGGACCAACCCGCTGGCGATGGTCCACTCAAACGCGGCGAGGTCTAAGGCCGTGCAAGCCGCGCGCACCAGGCGAACCGCGCGGACCTCCTCGACCGTCTCGATGGCGACGATGGGAGTCGAGGAATCGAGCAGCACCTTCAGCCGCGCCAGCGGATCGGGAGTCATAGGCCATGCCATGGGTTTGACCGGTCGAGAGTTGCCCCTTTATAATAAGCAATTCGGTACTCGCCGAATATCTCTCTGGACGCACAAAGGTAATCAAGCAGACATGGCCAATCATTTTTCGGCGCTCAAGCGCGCCCGTCAGACCACGAAGCGCACCGCCACCAATCGCGCCAACACCTCCCGCCTGCGCACCGCACTGCGTACCCTGCGCGAGACCATCGAAAAGGGCGACAAAACATCCGCCGAGAAGACCTATCGCGAAACTGTCTCTGCGCTCGATAAAGCCATTCAGAAGGGCACGCTGCATGGCAATACCGCCGCGCGCTATAAGTCCCGGCTGGGCAAGCGCGTCACGGCAATGAAGTAGCGGTTGCTGCTTTAGCCTTGAGTTTGAGCTGCGAACGGCGGACCTGTCGTGGTAATGGTCCGCCGTTGCATTTACTGAACCCATTGAGAATTGCTGAAACTTGCCGCCGTGCCGCTCGACATTCATCCCGCAGCACTCGAAGAATGGAAATCCGCGGTGGCTTGGTACCGGAGCGCAATGAGACCGCAGCGGTTAACTTTGTCGCAGAGCTGGACCAAGCAAAAGATCTGCTAGCATCGTCTCCCCAGCGTTGGCCAAGGGGCTTGGGGGCACCCGCAAGTTCGTCTTGCGGTGCTTCCCGTTCGCCCTTATTGATCGTGAGCGAGAAACTCCTTACTGTTGCCCATGGCCACCACAGACGACCGGGAAATTGGAAGGAGCGACTCAACTCCCCTTCATTCGAGTTTCAAGCTTTCCTTATTATTACTTTTACCCCTTCCTGCACTCCCTGCACCCCCGATCTGGGTTACCTGATGCCGTTTTGGTAAGAGCCCGAAACGGGATCAGACTCGCTTTCGCGATAGAAATAAAGGTTCCTTCCACGCCGGCTATCCGCGCTTCGCAATTCTCACCTCAAGATCCGAAGAATGCAGGGCCGGGGCAGCGACCGCGGAGCAATTCAAAGCCGGCTTTGCGCCGATATGTAATTAGCAGCCTGGCCCAAACCACGAGTTGCAACTCCGGCTTGGCGGCGTGCGAATTCGGAAGAATGATTGAGGAGAGGATCGAGAATGCAGTCAAAAAAGGGTTTTTCTTTGATCGAGTTGCTGATCGTAGTGGCCATCATCCTGATTATCGCAGCCATTGCCATTCCAAACTTGTTACGCGCCCGCATGGCGGCCAATGAGTCCTCGGCCGCCGCCTCCATCCGCACCGTAGATACGGGGGAAGTCACTTATAACTCGACCTATCCCACCGTGGGTTTTGCCGCAGCTCTTGTGAACTTGGGCGGCCCCCTGGGCGCGGCTTGCGTTCCCAGCGCGGTCACAGGTTGTCTGATTGACTCGGTGCTGGCCAACAACGGCAACCCCGCCGCCAGCGGCAAGAGTGGTTACATGTTCAGCACCGGCGTAGGCACGGTCTCCGGCGGCCTCAACGTCGGCTACGTCGTGGTCGGGGCGCCAATCACGATCAACCAAACCGGCATCCGGGCGTTTTGCGCCGAGGAGGATGCGGTCGTCCGGGTCGACCCGGCGGGCGTCTGCTCCACGACCGAGGCAGGCGTGCTCGTCTTCAGCCCGCTGAACCAGTAGCGGAAGCTGCCCACGCCTTTGATCCCACTTCTCGCAAAAGACGCGAGAGGCGCGCCCATTCTTTTGGGCTCCGGACCAGCCGTTGCCTTGAGCCCAAATTCTCGACCCTGCCCGTCCTCGTCGCGTTCTCTGCGACAGGGCGGAACTTTGACTTTCCCAAGAAAGAGAATGTCAGATCTCTGCCGACAGATCGAGGCGAACACGAGCTAGCAGCCAGAAGCTGGAAGCTGCCCGTCACACCGGCAACTGCTCCTGCATCCACCCTGGCGCCTCAAGCTTGAGTTCCGAAGTCAGATCGATCACGAGACGCTCCAGCACCATGCGCTTGCTTACAGGATTCGAGCGCAGAGCGAGATCGGCCTTGGCTACGAGGCGGATCGCGCGGGTTAACTCGCGGCGGGATTTGTAGCGGTGGGCCTGCTTGATGATATCGTCGGCGGCAAAAGGAGGCACGCGGAAGCCTTGCCACAGCGCCGCCCACAGCATGCGCTGGTCGCGCACGTTGCGCTCCAGAATCACCAGCATCTGGCGAAAGGTTTTGGCCAGCATGTAGATGTGGCCGATGGCGGCTTCTTCGCCTTCGCCGGAGGAGAGGATCGCATCCAGCACTTCGAGGGCGCGCACGCGATCTTTGGAAGAGATGGCATCGGTGAGTTCATATAACGAGCGCTGCTTGGCCGCGAGCACCATGGTTTCCACGTCGCCGAGGGTGATGCGATTGCGGGCGCCGACGTAGAGCATGAGCTTCTCCAGTTCGTTCGAGATCATCATCATGTCGCTGCCGAGCGCGTCGACCAGCTCGCGAGCGCCATCGGGATCAATTTTTACAGGCACGCTGCGGCTGGCGCAGTACTCCGAGATCCAGCGCACGGCTTCGCCATCTTCTACGCGCGCCAGTTCGACGATACCGCAGTACGGGCCCATGCTTTCGCGGATGCGCTGATAACGCTCTTTATCCTGCATCTCCATGCGGCGCACGTCGGCCGGAATGCTGATGTGGTCGGCGACAAAGACGATCATCGCATCCGGATTCGGGTTCTTGCAGTAGGCTTCGACGGCGGCAAGTTTTTCTTCATTCGAGCCGCGGCCGAACAGATTTTTTACGCCGCGCACGAAGAACACCTGAAATGGCGCCATCAGCGAAGGCGTGCGGGCACGGTCAAGAACTTCGGAGAGATCGTTTTCGCCAAGGTCGAACTCAAAGACGCTGAAGTCGCGCAGATCGGCGGGAACGAGATGTTCCAAAATCGCGTCTCTGAATCGCTTGCGGAAGAAGGCTTCGTGGCCCACAAACACGTAGGCGGGGCGCAGCTTGCGCGATTCAAGCTCGCTGACGAATCGATCGGCCTGGGCGAAGGCGCGCATTAGAAATCTTGTCGTTGGTCGTTGGTCGTTGGTCGCTGGTCAAAGCCCGGTGCACGCAGACCCAAGGGGCTAACGACCAAAGACCAAAGACCAAAGACCTTTTGAAACTCTACCATCTAAAATCCCTCCAGAATGTTGGAGACCAGGGTGCGGGCAAAGTCTTGCGAGAGCCTGCGGAACGCCGGCGTATCTTCCTCGAAGAAACTGGCCAAATCCTGCGAGACTTCATACTGCTCGCGAAACAAGTACGACGGATTCTGATATAGAACTTTACCCTCGCGGTCTGTGAGCGAGACCATCATGCTCACCACCACCAACACGCTGGCGGCCTGTCCGGTCGTGGTGTTGTAAGTGAGTGGCGAGGCCGAAGTGGAGAGCACGGTGCCTCGCAGCGTGGCGTCGGCGGCTTCGCTGGGGTCGTTCAGAATGCGATAGTGCGTGCGCGTGGTGAACTCACGCACCACCGACGCGGTCAGCATTTGTTCGATGCGGTAAGTGTTGGTGGTGTTGGTGAAGGCGGGGACGGCGATGGTCTTCACATTTTCTGGAAGCTGAACCGCGTGCCCGGCGGTGTGATATCCGCAGCCGGGGATCAGCATCAGCAAGGCAAGAACAGCAGGACCCATCTTCTCAAAACCACCCTTCATTGGATTTTTCCCAGCGGGCGGGTGGCGATCATGCTCTCGGCGCACTCCACCGCGGTGATGGCCGCGACGCGGAGATTATCGGCGGCCGCCCAGATCCAGATTGCGTTGGGCTGCTCGGGTTCGGCCTTGAGCGAGACCAGAATATTGCCTTGACCGGCCGTATTCACGTTGCTGGGCTGTGAATCTTCTTCTTCTCCGGCAATGCTTACGTGATCGCCGGCGAGCGCCTGCGAAAGTTGATCCTGATCGATGCGATGATCCATCCGCAGAAAGATTCCCAGGGCGAGGCCGTGGAACACGGGCGCTTGCAACGCCAGCAGAGCCGGTTGCGGAGCTTCAGCCCCCGCGATCTTCAGGTAGTGGCGGCGGACCAGCGCGTCCAAGGACTCGAGTGACAACTGAGATTTTGGTCCGTAGCGCGCCAGCATGTTGAATGCAACCTGCGCGTCGAACACATCTTTGGGCAAGGGCTGGAACGATAGGAGATTCACGGTTTGCTGGTGCAGTTCGTCCATGCCCTTTTGTCCCTGCTCAGAGGCGGGTTGGAAGATCGTCGTCGCTGCGCTGCGAATCGCGCCGGCCTTGCGCGCGCGCAGCAGCAGCAGCGCCAAAGTCACGGCCGCAGGATTCGCCACCACGCAAGGAGCCGGCTGCAACTCGGGTTGCCACATTTCTCCGCGCTCGCGCTCGAGCCAGACCGAACGCACGGTCGCGCCAGGTTCCTCTTCGAGCGCGCCGGAAAGATCGAGAATCGCACTGCCGGCATCGCGGGCGCGCTTCCAATTCTTGCGCGTGCACTGCGCATCCGCCGCGAAGAATGTGAAGTCGACATTCGTGAATTGTTCCGAGCGCACGCTCTGAATGAAGTTGATTTCGTCGCCCGTGGCCTCGAGTTGGCCGATGGATTCGTCGTCATCGAGCAGGCGGATATCCACGGCGGGAAAGTTGCGGTCGTTCAGCATCTCCGCAACTTCTTTCCCTTTGAGCGTGCCCGCGCCCACGATGGCCGCGCGGAACAATTGCCCGCGCGCAGGGGACCCGGGCGACAACCCGACGATCTTAGACGGACTACTCATGAAGTCTGTGAAGCCTCCTGGTAGGGCGGTGGCGGAGGCTGGCTGCGCCGGCGGAAGATCCACTGCAAGCGCCAGAATACCCCCGAGAATGTATACAGCAAAGCAACCGCGAACAGCACCTTCTGCGAGAAGAACCAGACCAGGGCAAACACCGCGGCCAGAAGAATGATCAGCCGAAAAGGATGACGCGAGCGGAAATCAATATCTTTAAAGCTGTAGAAGCGCCAGGTGCTCACCATCAGGTAGCCCACAACCGCAACCAGCGCCAGCCAGGTAATGGCTGAATACCATGATTCAATGGGCGCACCTCTGCGAAAATGGACCACCGCAGCGAGCACTCCCGCCCCGGCGGGAATGGGCATGCCGACAAAATACTTTTTGCCAGGGCGGCCGGGATTCGACGGCTGCGGGTTGGTCGTGATGTTGAAGCGCGCCAGGCGGCTGGCTCCGGCAATCAAAAACAAGAAGCAGAAAATCGCTCCCAGTTGAGTGAGCTTGATGTTCCACTCGACGTTCCATTCGCTGAGCGCGAGCTCGGGCATCAAGTGAAATCCCCACGTCCAGGCGAGCAGCGCGGGAGCCACGCCGAAGGTGATCACATCCGCCAGAGAGTCGAGTTCTTTGCCGAAGTCGCTGCTGGTGCCGGTCATGCGCGCTACACGGCCATCAAGACCATCGAAGAGAACCGCGAATCCGATGGCCATGGCGGCGTTGTCGAGGTGCCAGAAGGTTGCGGCGTTGGCGTGAACGACTTCGAGAATGGCGTAAAAACCCGCCGCCATATTTCCCACGGTGAAGAGCGAAGGCAGAATGTACATGCCTTTGCGCATGCGCCGCGGATGGCGGTCGCCTGCACGGCGGGTTTGGATGGCAGCATCCATCAGCGGGATCTTTCCTGTATTGAGTAACTCGCTACATCGGATTGCCTAACGTCTTCGGCGGGAGGCTTGCTCTCGCTCCTGGGTTGTAGGTAGGCCAGCACACTGGCGCCGCCGCGGACCCGATCACCGACCTTTACTTGCATCTTGGCACTGACATCGAGAAGAACGTCCACGCGCGACCCGAACTTGATCAGGCCGACGCGCTGGCCCCGCTCCAGGCGATCGCCCACTTTCGGAGTGAAAACGATTCTTCGCGCCAGCAATCCAGCGATCTGTTTGAATACGACCGTCTCGCCATCGCCTTGCACGCTAACGATATTCTGCTCATTCGACTCCGCCGACGCCCGGTTCATGGCGTTCAGAAACTTGCCGCGCTGGTAGCGCACCTCGCGCACGATTCCTGCGATTGGCGACCGATTTACGTGCACATCAAAGACGCTTAGGAAAATGCTGATGCGGATTTTATTTTCTCCGCTCGAGGTCAGTGTTAAAACATCCGTCACCTTGCCATCCCCGGGAGATACCACCGCGCCAGCCTGATCCGGAATGGTCCGCTCCGGATCGCGAAAGAACCAAAGAAAAAAAACCGCAAGCAGCAGCGGCAGGACGGCCCCGGCCGGCTGGACCAGCCAGCCGACGATGGCGCCTGCAACGATCAGCCCGAGCGCGTAGAAGTAGCCGTCACGAACCATGGAAGATGAGGGTAATTATAGTGCAGAGGCAGGCCGGAGTAGCGTCGGCTCTATGAGAAAATGCGGCGTTGCGAATCGTAACCTTAAAGATCGTAACCTTAAATAAAGAAAGGCGCCGACGAGCGCCGATGGGTAGATACAAAACAACCTTAGCGGCGAGGCCGCGGCTGGGTTGGACAAGAAACTTATGCTACGTGCGTGCCGTACTGCTGGCGATACTGGCGCTCAATCGACTGCATCTGGTCTTTGAGGCGCAGCTTGAGCTTCTTGAGCCGAACTTCCTCTAGTTTTTCGTCTTCGCTTAGATAACGCTTCTGGGTGAGAGAATCAAGGCGCGTGGAATATTGCATATGCTCTTGGGCTAACTTGCGAAATTCATCGTGGGTAGTCAGGAGAGCATCCTTCGAAGTCAGCATTCAGCAGACCTCCAACCGGGATTTATGGATTCAACCTACCACAGCCCAAAAAACGGTTCAATGCCAAATTATTGGTGCAGTCTCTTTCTGAGAAACCCCTTATTTTTAGCCAGTTCAAGGTATCTCAAGCCGGCAAATGACGGCGTTCTCCGAAGGACTGGCGTAATAATTGGAGCGCAGGTCTGACTCCTCGAAGCCCATCTTGTGATACAGGGCGCGGGCGCTTTGATTCGACTCCCTCACTTCCAGAAATATATCGGTGCCGCCTTGCGCGCGAACCTGGGCAATAAATCCGGCCATTAAGAGCGTCCCTAGCCCTCGGCGTTGAGAGGATGCGGCTACGAGAATGTTTTCCAGTTCCCACTCGCGATCGATCTGGTGCGCGACCAGAAATCCTACAATGTGTTGGATCGTTTCCGGCTGCGCCTGCTGCTCAACTACCCACGCGAAGCGCCGGGGTTGGTGCTCGGCATTCGGTAGAAAAATGGCGTCGTAGCGCTGGTGCGTCCAGTGCGCGGCGGTGGGATTCTCGCGCTCGAGTTTCATGATCGCGGGAACATCCGCGGGAGTGGCTGGCCGCAAGTGCCCGTGGGCCGCGCTTCCATCGATCACGGCCCGATTCTCTCCCGCATTTCAGCGTCGGTGCGGCGGATGTAGTTGGCTTCGAGTCGCTCCGGAGTAACGGTTTCGCCGGCTTGCAATTTCGCCCAGCCCAAAACCGCGACCATAGCGGCGGAGAGCGGCGCCAGCGCTACGACTTTGATCCCCTGCGCGGCTGCTGCCTCGGCGAGAACCAAATCTGGGGTTACGACTGTCCATCCCCTCGCTTGCGCGAAAAATTCGCTGCGGCTCAAGAGACGTTCTCTGGGAACTTTGCCGGATTCAACCGGGATTTCGTACTTCCCTACGTAGACATCGCTTCGGCCCGCATCGAGAGCGGCCATGACCTCCCCTTGCTCACGGCTCGAAAAAGCACAGACCTCCAGCAGCGACACTGCCGTGATCGGCTTCTGCAGGACTTCAGCCAAGGCCTTGACCGCGGTGAGTCCGATGCGCAATCCAGTGAACGACCCCGGACCCGAAGCGACCGCGAAAGCGCCGAGGTCGTTCTTGCTGAGGCCATGGCTGGCCAGAAGCGCGGCGATCTGGGGAACGAGTTGGGCAGAAAAAGTGCCGCCGCTTAGGGACACAAGTTCGACGATCTCAAGCTCTGGGCTTTGCGTGGAGATCTCCGGCGCGCGCGCCAACGCGATGCTGCCTTGCTTGCCTGAGGTATCGATGCCGAGAATGAGCATGAAAAGCCAGTCGAGTGGTCTTTCGTAAGAACCGGCTGCCGTTTTGATTATCCCTCGACCAATTCCAGCAGCACGCCGGCGGTGCTCGAGGGATGAACAAAAACGTATTTATGCCCGCCAGCGCCGATCTTGATTTCTTCCGAAACCAGGCGCACGCCGTCTTTCTTGAGCCGTTCGACGGCGGACGGCAAATTGGGAACTTTCAGGCAAACATGATGCAGGCCTTCGCCGCGCTTGGCGATGAACTTGGCGATGGTGGAATTCTCCGAGGTCGCCTCCAGCAATTCCAGCCGGCTCTCGCCCACTGGAACCATGACCAACCGCACCTGCTCCTGCCCCACGGTTTCTTCGGGAGAAATGTTCAAGCCAAGTTTTTCGTAGATTGACTTCGCCGAGGCCAGCGACTTTACAGCGATCCCGAGATGATCGATTTGAACCATTGGCGTTTCTCCATCAACTTCTGGTTGCGTTAGCGGCGATCTCTTCCACCACAGTATAAGGATCGCGTTTGTGCTCGGCCACTTCCGCCGCCAGCCGCGCCAGGTTGCCGTTGCCTAACTGCGCGCGGGACTTTTCTAAGAGAACATCACGCAGCATCTCTACCAACCGCTCCTGCCAGTTTTCGACGCTCTTATGTAGCGCCAGGTTTTCCTTTAGCAGGTACGCCTCATAGTCCGAGATGGCGGCGGCGAGTTCGTCGATTCCCTTCCCTTGGCTGGCGATGGTCTTCACGATGGGCGGAGTCCAGCCATCGTGGCGCATGGCCAGCGACTGTAGGCTGCGGATTTCGCGCTCCACGTTTTCCGCGCCCTCGCGATCGCTCTTGTTGATGACGAAGATGTCGGCGATCTCCATGATGCCGGCCTTGATGGTTTGCACATCGTCGCCCATGCCCGGGACGAGAATCACAATGGTGATATCGGCGAGGCGCACGATGTCGATCTCGTCCTGACCCACGCCGACGGTCTCGATCATGATGAGGTCGCGGCCGGCGGCATCGAGCACGGTAGTCACATCCGCCGTAGTGCGCGCCAACCCGCCGAGCGAGCCGCGAGTTGCCATGCTGCGAATGTAAATCCCGGGATCGGCAAAATGCTCCTGCATGCGGATGCGGTCGCCGAGAATCGCCCCGCCGGTATAGGGACTGGTCGGGTCGACGGCGATGATGCCGACGCTGCGATTTTGTTTGCGATAGCAGCGAGCTAGCTGATCGACGAGCGTGCTCTTGCCCGCCCCCGGCGGACCGGTCAGGCCTAGCACGCGCGCCCTTCCGCTATGCGGGAATAATGCCTTCAGCAATTCGGACCATCCGGGGGCGCGGTTCTCTACGCTCGAGATGGCGCGAGCCAGCGCACGGATGTCGCCTGCGCGAAGCTGGGAGATTGACTGCTGGAGGTCAGGCTTCAAACCAACAGTGTAAAGGAGCGCCGGAGAAACCGAAACTGAGGAAAGACACAAACCACGTGGCCCCGGACGCATTCGTGCGGGGCGGCCGTGAACGAGAAAGGCACAAAAGCGTTCGCGGCTCGGGGCGGCATCGTGCGTGCTAACGTGCTCATCGTCATACTTCCAGCAAACCTTTTTCTCCCTATTTTGCTGACGGTAGCGGCTATGGGAGCCATCGCGTGCGTTGCCGCGGACATGGTGCACGAAGCGCTCGGCCACGGAACCGCCTCCTGGCTACCGGCGACCGGATGCTGTCGTCCTCCACGGTTGCGATTCAGAACGTAACCAACAGCCGCTGGGTTTCCGCCGCCGGCACTTCGGCGAATTGCATCGTGGGCGCCGGCTCGCTGCTGGCGCTGCAGCACTTGAGCCGCTTCACTGCATGGGCCTGCTTTCTTTGGCTTTTCGGCGCTTACAACTTGTTGAACTCCGGCTATCTCGCCGCTTCGGCTGCATTGGACAGCGGCGATTGGGCAAACGTAATTGCTGGACTCGTTCCGCCATGGCTGTGGCGCTGCGTTCTTGGACTGGCGGGCGCGGCTCTGTATTACCTGGCGATTGCGCTGGACGGCAAGCTCCATGCGAGAGGTGCTGGACCGCGGCGGAGTCGCCCGGGCAGATATGGAGCGGCTGATTTGGCCGGCGTATCTTGCCGGTGGCACAGTGATGACCATCGCGTCCGTATTCAATCCGATTGGACCGAGTCTCATGCTGGTTTCGGGGGTGGGCGCTTCTTTCGGCTTGAATGCCGGTCTTTTATTTATCCCCGGCATCGTCGGCGCCCAGGCTCCCGGTCAGGCGCGGGCGGCGCGCCGGTTACCGGTCAGTTTTTTCTGGCTTGCGCTGGGGATTGTAATCTGGATTGTTCATCGTTGTGCTCGGCCCCGGCATACATTTTTCCAAGTGAGAACTGAAGCGCGCAACGAGACACGGCTGGCTGAGTTCGGCTTTCGCCAGTCAGCTTTCGCTACCCAGCTTTTTCCCGACGGACGAATGCGTCCGCCCCTAGGCGATTATTCTTTCAGCAACTGTCTGGCGATCACCAGCCGCTGGATTTCGCTGGTGCCCTCGCCGATGGTGCAGAGCTTTACGTCGCGATAATACTTTTCGGCGGGATAGTCTTTGATGAAGCCGTAGCCGCCGTGAATCTGCACGCCTTCGTTGGCGCATTTCACCGCGACTTCGCTGGCGTAGAGTTTTGCCATCGAGGATTCCAGCGTGGTCTTCATGCCCGCGTCTTTCATCGAGGCTGCGCGCATGGTGAGCAAGCGGGCGGCGTCGATTTCGGTGGCCATGTCCGCGAGCTTCCACTGGATCGCCTGAAATTCTCCGATGGCTTTGCCGAACTGGCGTCGTTCTTTGGCATAATTCAACGCGGCCTCGTAGGCGCCTTGCGCCATGCCGAGTGACAACGCTGCAATCGAGATGCGGCCGCCATCGAGCACTCGCATCGCGTCGATGAAGCCGTCGCCTTCCTTGCCCAGCAGGTTCTCCGCAGGGATCACGCAGTCTTCGAAGATCATCTCGGCGGTGTCGCTGGCCCGCAGGCCGAGCTTGTTTTCTTTTTTGCCGGGGCGAAATCCTTTGGTATCTTTCTCCACGATGAAGGCGGAAAGGCCGTGGGTGTTGGCAGCGCGGTCGGTTACCGCGATCACGACGATCACATCGGCATAGTGGCCGTTGGTGCAGAAAGTTTTGGTGCCGTTGAGAACCCAATTGCTGCCGCGGCGCTTGGCGGTCATGCGGGCGCTGCCCGCGTCTGATCCCGAGGAGGGCTCAGTCAAGCCCCATGCGCCGATCAATTCGCCTGTGGCGAGTTTGCTGACGTACTTCTTTCGTTGCGCCTCACAGCCGGCAAGAAAAATGTGATTGGAGCAGAGCGACGTGTGCGCCGCGACAATGATGCCAACCGAGCCATCGACGCGCGACAACTCCTCGATGGCGATCACATATTCCACGTAGCCCATGCCGGCGCCGCCGTACTCGGCGGGAAACACGGTTCCTAAAAGTCCGAGCTTGCCCAGATCCTTGATGGTGGCGAGAGGGAATTCGCAGGCCTCGTCCCACTTCATGACGTTGGGCGCGATCTCACGCTCGGCGAACTCGCGGACGCTTTTTTTTAGCTGCTGTTGCTCGTCGCTCAGTTGAAAATCCAAACCCTTCCTCCACCCGCTGCGGGGTCCGCTACGCGAAACTCTACACACGGATTTCCCGATTAGAACATAGCGGCAGGGCGGGGAAAAGTTACCTCGGAGAGGTTCGAGCGCGGCTGCGAAAAGGCATGCCAGCGTTGAGGATTTCGCTCGGGTGAAGCCGTCTCCCGACCGACCGTATGGTTTGGCTGAGAAAGAATTCTTGCCGTGCTCAGCCGGTCACTTTATCCCCCAGCATGAATTTTTCGAACACTTCATTGGATAACAGGCGTCCTCTTGGAGTTAGGCGGATGCGATCTTCCCGCGATTCCAGCAGACCATCCTGGATCAGTTCGCTTGCGATCGTGCGCGCGCACTCGGCTGCTTCGGAGCCGAATTCTTCGGCGATTTGGATCAAGCTGATGCCCCGGGCCAACCGCAGCCCGAGGAAAAAACTTTCTTCCAAAGCCGCTTGTTTCGAGACCGAGGTGCGCTGCAAGTTTGCTCCGGCCATATACTGCTCCAGAGCGTCTGGGGCCGCGAACCGGACGGAGACGATGTCGCAATCGCGCACTTGGCGATCGGCAAGCAGCATGGAGTGCGCGTCTACACCAAAGCCCAGGTAGGGCTGGCGCGTCCAATACTTCAGATTGTGCTGCGATTCCCACCCCGAACGGGCGAAGTTGGAAATCTCGTACTGCTCGATACCTGACGATTGCAGGCGCTCAATCGCGGCAAGATAAAAATCAGCCATGGTGTCTTCATCCGGGACTTGGTGGGCGTGATAGCGCACGCCGCCGGCCAGCAACTCACTGCCCAAGCGCGAATCTTCGTCGACTTCCAACATGTAGACGCTCACGTGCGGCACGCCAGTCGCGATGGTTTCCGCCAGGGAGAACTCCCAGCTTTCCGCCGTCTGGTGCGGCAACCCGGCGATGAGATCGATATTAATGTTGGCGATCCCGGCAGCCCGCAGGCGGACAATATCTTCGAGAATTACGCTGCGCTGGTGCAGACGCCCGACGGCAGCGGCTTCCCGATCTACAAACGATTGCACGCCCAAGCTGACCCGGTTCACGCCACAGCGCAGCAGACTCTCGATCACGGCGAGGGATAGAGTGCCAGGAGCGCACTCAACCGTGACCTCGGCCGACGCTGTGGCGTCGAACTCGTGCCGCAGCGTGGCGAAAATCCGCTCCAGTTGCGCCGCTTCAAGCAGCGTCGGCGTACCTCCACCGAGATAGATGGAATCCACGGCGGGCTCGAACTGGCCGCCCATCTCAACCGAGACCGCGCGCGCCTTCTTGAGATCTTCGCAGACGCGATCCACATAACGTTCGAAAAGCGCGCGCGAAAACACGTCGGAGGCGAAGTTGCAGTAGCTGCACTTGCTGCGGCAAAAGGGAACGGAACTGTAGATGCCGAGGGGCATTGCCTCCATTATTCCACGTCAAAGAGAAACAGGAACGCGATGGAAGCAGAGGCCGGACTGGGGATGGATCTAGATCGAAAAAATTTCGCTCGATGATTTCCCGACGGACTACGGCGCAGATCCCGCGGGATTGCTGGCGGTGGCATCCACCGGATTGGGCGCGCCAGCCAGGAAGAATTTATGATCGTAGAGACTGCGGTACATTACGCCGGCGATCTCCGCCGCCTTGGGACCAAAGGTAGGGCGGCCGCCCTCCAGGAAAACTACGACCACGATGCGCGCGGAGTTAGTGTTGGCATAGGAGGCAAACCAGCCGAAGCGCGTGCCGTCGTGCGAGCAGGTTCCGGTCTTGCCCAGAATTTCTTCTTCGCTAAAATTCAGGCCTAGGCGCCGAGCCGTGCCGTATTGCACCGCTCCGGCCATGCCCACGGCGATTTCCGGAATCAGCGGAGCGATATCCAGCTGCCGCTTGATGCGCGGTTGGAAATTGGTAATCTCTTCTGGCGTCGTGGGATGCTGCAAATAATACAGCGTGCCCCCGTTCGCAATGGCAGAAACCATTGCGCCCAACTGCAGCGGCGTCATCGAAATGCCTTCGCCGAAGGAGCACATCTTGCCTACGCCGCCAAGCTTCTGCGGAATCACTTCCTCGGGATAAGTTCCCGACTGCTCGCCCGGAATATCGTAGCCGGCCAACTCGCCCAAACCATATTGATGCGCGTAGTAAGCGACCTTCTCGAAGCCGAGCTTGCGCCCCAGCGCTTCAAAATAGGCGTTGTTGGAGTGCGCCAGAGCCTCGGTAAGATTCATGCGGCTGCGGCCGCCGAGCGGAACTTCAGTGTCTCTCGAAATCAAGCCCTCGTTCAACGCCGCCAAGGCGACCGAAAGCTTGATCGTAGAACAAGGTTGCGCGCCGCTGGAGAGCGCCAGCTTCTGGTTGACCATGGCGAGCACACGCCCGCTGGTGGGCTCGATCGCGACCACGGTGCCGTTCATGTTGCCGAGCGCATCGATCGCCGCCTGGCGCACTACCGGGTCCTCGCCTTCGGTGAGGTCGCCGGCGGCAATGCCCTCGGCAAACGAGCTCATGTAAAAGCGCTCGTGATAGCGGTGCTTGAATCTGGAACTACTGGCGCGAGAACTGCTAAGGGAAGAAGTGGTGCCCAGCGTGGAATTGTTCGTCGCGGTCTTAGTTAGGCTTGTGGTTGGGCTTGTGGTTAGGCTGGCGGTCAGGCTCGCGTGGGCCGTGCTGCGGCCCTTGGCCAGGTGGCGCATGCGCCGCCGGGTGCGCTGGCTCTCGCTCAATTTTGTCGTTTTCGTTTTGTTGGTATTAGGACGCGTGCTGATGTGCGCGGCAAAAATTCCCGGCGCCCACAGCAGGCCCGCCGCAACGACACATATTGTCGACTTCAGACGAAGATAGCGAATTTCCCACTTAAGCATTTCTGGCCTGTTCCCTGATTCTACTTTGATCCACTCCAGACGGCACTTACAGTTACGAAAGGCTGCCGTTTACGCCCGAGTGAAATTTCCTCGTCCGCTTGCGGCGTCTCCAACTGCGGGCAAATGCTGCACGATGCGTGCCAGCGGCCGCCTCTAAACCGGGTCTCCCCTGTAGGTGATAGTAAGGAACTTACTGTATAGAGGCAACAACAAAGTTTCCATTTGGGAAATCGCCCTTTTCGATTTAACCCATTGTGGGAAAAGTACTTAAACGGGAATAACTTCGGTTCCGCTGCCTCAGTAACTCCTCTCCTTCATTACTGAAAAGATACTACCGGACTGCGAAAAATTGTTCTCTTCCGCAGATGCCGCTCCAAGGATGCAAGCATTTGCACAGTTGGACTCGAACCCTGCACTGCTGACATTTATGACAGCGACTGATCGCCAGCTTTAGATCGTCGCAACTGCGCGACGCATCTCAACAATATCGACATAGCTACGCCCAGGCCGACCCACCAGAGATCCACCAGCCACCCAGCTTCCGTGGTGGAAACGGAAGGATCGGCCGGATCGTAGGTGATGTAGCATAAGCGCTTCCATCTCCGGAGCTCGCGGCTCTCTTCCTAGAAATTTGTCGCGGTAGTGCTGCGTCCATTCTTCAGGTGCTGCGCCAGCCTCGCCTCTGCACCATGTTCCCTTGTGAGCGGAAAGCCTACCAAGAGGGCCAGGCATAAAGCGCCGGCCGCCCACACGAATGTTCTTCGCAGAGGTCTCACCCCCGCCTCCGCTACATAACTTCGCCGCGCTTGCGCAGAAACGCCGGTACATCCAGATCGTCTTGCTCGAAGTTGGCCACCATCGCGCTGCGCATCGAGTCGAGCGAGATGACCTCACCTCCCGCATGAGCGGCGACAGGCGACGCTTCGACCCGTGCCTCTTCCATCATTAATTCGGTCTCAGAAAACGGCGGGGGCGCAGCCGGACTCAATTGCACCGGACCCAGCGGCTCAGGAAAATCCATAGCATCGTCATGCGACGCGGCAAAAGAATGATGCGTTTCCCCAGGCCGGTGATGCGCCCGGGTCGCGGTGCGGAAGCCGGTGGCGATCACCGTAATTTTCACCGTGTCTTTCATCTTCTCGTCCATCACTGCGCCGAAAATGATGTTGGCATCTTCGTGCGCCGCGCCCTGGATGATGCTGCATGCCTGCTGCACCTCGGCCAGCTTGAGCGAAGTCGAACCGGTGATGTTGATGAGGATGCCGCGCGCGCCGTCGATCGCTCCGGCCTCAAGCAGCGGAGAGGCAATCGCCCGCTGCGCCGCTTCCATGGTGCGATTGGCGCCGGCCGCCGTGGCCGTGCCCATCACGGCATAGCCCATGCCGGCCATGATCGTCTTCACGTCGGCGAAGTCGCGATTGATGATGCCAGGAATCGTAATGATGTCCGAGATTCCCTGCACGCCCTGGCGCAGAATGTCGTCGGCGATGCGGAAGGACTCGAAGAATCCGGCATTCTCCGCCACTGCGAGCAGCTTTTCGTTGGGGATGACGATGGTCGT
>Ga0187887_10000166_pt1 | contig 67575 bp, 66 predicted proteins | sample June2016WEW_7_10_FD_132977 | JGI IMG/M metagenome (GOLD analysis project Ga0187887, IMG submission 132977) | Peatland microbial communities from SPRUCE experiment site at the Marcell Experimental Forest, Minnesota, USA - June2016WEW_7_10 | ecosystem: Environmental > Terrestrial > Soil >... | reverse complement strand
CCGCGCCTAGGACACAATCAAACCATCGGGGCGATTGCCCATCGACAGTGTCGACTGATCTGGTTGAGCCTGCATCAGGGAGTCCGTTACGAAGAGCGTGGCCCAGCGGTCACTAAAAAGTCGGGGCAAGCACGCACTGCGAGAATCATCCGCCAGCTCCGAACCCTCGGCTACCGCGTCGAACTGGAGAATTCGCAGTCGAGTAATCCAATAGCAAGGTGATTTTCGACCCTGCTCGGCACCCCAAAAAGAGGGCACGGCAATTGCCGTGCCCTTTGCAGTTGGTGCGGAGAGAGATGCTGACGGCCGTGAACCGTGCAAAGCCACGCCCCAGCACAGAGCTAAAGGTAATCGCCGTCTGGGCGAGAATTGTCATCAGGATGTAAAAAGATTGGTATTCCGACGGAATGCAACAGCGGCCGACGAAGGAAAGGATGACATTAATCGCCAACTGGCTAGCCTTGGGTGCGGTCCTGGAATTCTTCGTGCCAAGCCATCTGAATGGCTTCGAGCTTGCCTTCGTTGGAAGCTCCGGCATCCCCTTTAAAATCTGGCAACTGAGTGACATAGCGGTGCAGGTCGGTGAAGCGGACAGTTAGCGGATCGAGCTCAGGATGAGCCTCGGATAGCAGGATGCCGATATCTTCGGCATCGTCCCAGGTGAGAGATTTGGGCATGAGAGAGTTCCTAACCGCAGTTTCAGGTTTCTAGTTTCCGGAACCGTTACCGTAATGCCCGCGATTTGGACATTAACAGAAAATCTGGAAACCCGGACTTGAAACGGGAACTGCTTCCTAGTGGTGTTCTTCCGATATGTAATTGCGGTTCCAAGCGGGAATCTCGACCACTACCTTACCCGGCTTTGTGATCTGCACCTGGCAACCGAGACGTGAGTTTAATTGCAAGTCGGCGGCCATGTCTAGACGGTCGGCTTCGTCGTCATCCATGGGGGAAAGATTTTCGGCGCCCTCTTTGATCCAAACATGGCAAGTGGTGCAGGCGCAATTGCCACCGCAGGCGTGGTCGAGCGTGATTCCGTAGTTGAGGGCGATGTCGAGAATCGACTCTTCCTTGCCGTGATCTTCATAAGGCAGTTTGCCGTGCTCAAACTGCACGGTCTTGCCTTCAGGCAAGAAAGTGATCTGCACCATATTTTCGCCGGGAGCTTCTTCGGTGGCGATTCCGGCGCCTTGTGATTTTTCTTCTGGCATATATAACCTCAAGCTTGTCTATCTAGACGGTCGTCCTTCGACTCCGCACGGGATGACAGTTTCGATCATTCAAACTCCGCTTTCGCCATGGGATGCGGAGCGGTAGGGCCTTCGCCCAGGTCGGCTTCGTCCATGGTTTTACCTTTCAGCGCGACGGAGACAGCGCTGTCCATCATCAACTCGGCCAGGCGCGTTGTACCCTGGTTGAGCGCGTCGATCTCTTTGCGGATGGCAGGGTAATCGTCTTTCCCCTGGACCGCTATCAGGGCTTTCTCCATCTTGGCAATCTTTTTCTTCTCGTCGGTGGTGAGGTGTCCCCAAGCCGGGCTCTTCTTGCCTTTGTCGAGAGCGGCGAGGATGGTCGCGGCTTCATTGCGCGCTTCGATAACCTGGCGCTGCCGGAAGTCTTCCTCCGCGCTATCGAAGGAGTCGAGGATCATGCCTTCGACTTGTTCGTCGCTGAGGCCGTAGCTGGGCTGAACCTGAATTTCCGCTTCCTTGCCGCTGCGCTGTTCACGGGCCGAGACATTGAGAATTCCGTTGGCATCGATGAGGAATTTGACCTCGATGCGAGCCATGCCTGCGGCCATGGGCGGAATGCCTTTGAGATCGAAGCGCGCCAGCGAGCGGCAATCCTTGGCCAACTCACGCTCGCCTTGCAGCACGTGAATCGCAACGTTGGCCTGGCCATCAATTTGCGTAGTGTAGAACTGCGTGGCCGATGCTGGAATGGTTGAATTACGCAGAATGATTTTGTCGGTGACTCCGCCTGCGACTTCGATGCCCAGCGACAGGGGAGTGACATCGAGCAGCAGCATGTTTTCGGTGGCTTCGGAACCGCCGCCAAGAATGTTGGCTTGCACTGCAGCACCGAGGGCGACGACTTCGTCGGGATTCAAGTCCGTGTGCGGATCGCGGTGAAAAAGTTCCTTCACAAGGGCACGAACTTTGGGAATACGCGTAGATCCACCGACGAGGACGACTTCGTCAATCTGTTCGGGCTTGAGGCCTGCATCTTTCAGAGCTTGCTTGCAGGGGGGGACGGTGCGGCCGATGACGGGCTGAATGAGTTGTTCGAATTGCTCGCGTGTGATCTCGCGCAGGTAGCGCTTGCCACCGGGAAGTTCGACATCGAGCTTCGCCGAAGGCTGCGAGGAGAGGGCGATCTTCGCCTCAATCACGGCTTTGCGAATCGCTTGCACGGCTTCGGGGTTGCGGCGAAGGTCGAGGCCCAGGTCGCCAAGGGTATCGTCCAGAGCGATGGTAATTAGCAGATTGTCGATGTCGTCGCCGCCGAGATGGGTGTCGCCGTTGGTGGCGATGACTTCGAAGATTCCGTCGTGCAGCTTGAGAATGGAGATATCGAAGGTGCCGCCACCGAGATCATAGACGGCGACGATTCCGTTTTGTTTCTTATCCAGGCCGTAGGCCAGCGAAGCCGCGGTCGGTTCGTTGACTAGTCGAAGAACATCGAGACCGGCGATGCGCCCCGCGTCTTTTGTGGCTTGACGTTGCCCGTCGTTGAAATATGCGGGAACCGTAATAACCGCTTTGGTCACTGGCGCCCCGAAAAAGCGTTCGGCGTTGCGTTTGAGTTGGCGCAGGATGAGAGCCGAGATTTCGGGCGGGGTAAAAGTCCTCTCGCCGAGCTTGATGCGCAGGACTTCACCGGCTTGCGAGTCTTCCGCTAGGCGAAAGGGGAAGAATTTCAATTCTTCCTGAACGTCGTCAACCCCGCGTCCCATGAGGCGTTTGATCGAGTAAACGGCGCGCTCGGGCGTCTCGGCTAGATACTTACGGGCTGAGTTACCGATCACTGGCTGATTTTTCTCGTCGAGTGCGACTACGGAAGGCACCAGATTCAGACCGTCCTCGCCGGGGATCACGACAGGGCTTTCCCCTGGCATGAAAGCCACGAGGGAATTCGTGGTGCCGAGGTCGATGCCGACGATGCGATCAGAAGACATAGTTGCGAATGCAGAGGGCAAAAGCAGAATGCAGAAGTAACGCTTCGAGCTCGCGTTCTTACTTTTGACTTTTGACTTTATTCACCCAGCCCCTCACTGACATCGCGCACCAAGTTGCGGATGTAGTTGCGGTGGTTCAGCAGGTCCACCATTTTGTCGCGAGCCTGTTTGCGTTCCTCGCTTGAGACAGACTCACCGGACTGTTCACGCTCAATCAATCGGTCCCAGGTTTTCCAATAGTCCCGTAACTCTTGCAACAGCGCTTCGTGCTTCTCTTCGAGTTCAAGCTTGTGCCGGCCGATTTCTTCGATTAGGGCAGGATCATCTTCGCCCATCTTTTTCTGCATGCGGAGTTCTTCGAGCTGCAGGTTCAACTCGAAGACTTCTTCCAGCAAGTCGGGCGGAACGTTTTGCCTTTTCAGTTGACCGGTGGAGCGTGCCTGCTCGGTCGCCGATTTCGACTGCTCTTCAAGTTCCACGCCTTCCAGCTTCAAGAGGTACTGCGTGCGCTTGATTGGATCCTTCAGCGTACGATGAGCGTCGTTTAGCAGAGAACTTTGTTGGAGGCTCCACTCCTGCTCCTGGCTGCCGGCGCGGGCATTGATATCGGGATGCAGCTTACGGCTCAGCTGGTAGAAATCCTTGTCCAGCGCTGCGACATCTACGGTCAGCTTCCGGGGCAGAGCAAAAAACGTAAAGTAATCCACGGGCGCGGGAGGTTGAACCTTGCCACAGGACTCGCAGAAGTGCACGGCGCGCATGGTCCCGCACGACCAGCAGGATTGAGTCTCCTCCGGTGCGGGCTTCGCGGTAATCGTGGTCAAAGACGAGTTCGTCATTTCTGCCTACTTATCAAGCACAGCTCCAGCACAACGAGGCAACGGTGCAAGCCCAGGGCGCTGAAGCTGGGCGAGGACGGTCGCGCCGCCGAGCCTTTCGCGGGCGAAAGCCCGCGCCACACGAGATCAAGCCGAGAATGATGTGCCGCAGCCGCACGACTTGGTGGCTTGGGGATTCACGAAGACGAAGCCCTGTTGCATGAGCGTTTCCTGGTAATCGAGGATCATCCCGTGCAGATAGATAAACGACTTCGGATCGACGAAAACGCGCACATCGTCAAACTGGAAGATGCGGTCGCGTTCGCGCGGCTGGGTGTCGAAGCGGACGTTATAGCTGAGACCGGAACAGCCGCCGCCCTGCACGCCGAGGCGCAGTCCACCCTGTTGGGGTGAAATGCCCTCCTTGGCCATCGCGCTGCGCACTTTCGCCAGGGCTTTTTCGGTGACCTGAATGCCCTTGGCGGGCGCGGTTGGAGAACCTGGCGCGACCTGCGTGGTCTGGTCCATCATTGTGGTCATAATACGCCTTGACGCGCCGCGCTCTCAGCGGTCATAGCCGTCGGACACCCGAGGGCGCGTCGACGACCATGCTCCCTCCAGAGAGCCCCGCGCTTGCTTATTGCGCTATCGCGGAGGTAGCCGGCTTGGCGCTCTCCTGCTTCTTCTTCCAATCTCCGATCGCGGCGCGGATCGCGTCTTCCGCCAACACGGAGCAATGGATCTTCACCGGAGGAAGCGAAAGCTCCTTCACGATGTCCATGTTCTTAATGGTTAGGGCTTCGTCCACTGTCTTGCCTTTGACCCACTCGGTGGCCAACGAGGACGAGGCGATCGCGGAGCCGCAGCCGAAGGTCTTGAACTTGGCTTCTTCAATCACGTTGGTCTCGCGATTGACCTTGATCTGCAGCTTCATGACGTCGCCGCACTCGGGTGCGCCGACCAGGCCGGTGCCGACGTCGGCGCTGCTCTTATCCATAGAGCCGACGTTGCGCGGATTGTTGTAGTGATCGATTACCTTATCGCTATATGACATGTGCTTCTCCTGAATTCTCCGAACTTTACCTCAGGGGCTAAAGCCTCTCTCGGTTTGCAACCTTTGCGGCACGACTGAAGTCGTCCCTTCTCAGTCCTGCCTGCCTCTTATTCACCCGCCCACTTTACGTCCTTTAGATTGATGCCTTCTTTCGCCATTTCGTACAGCGGAGAAAGTTCGCGCAAGCGCTCAACGGTCTCGATGACGCGATCGGCGACGTAATCGACTTCGGCAGCCGTATTGAAGCGGCCGATGCCGAAACGGATCGAACTGTGCGCCAAGTCGTCCCCTGTGCCGAGAGCCTTTAATACATAAGATGGCTCCAGCGTCGCGGAGGTGCAGGCCGAACCGCTGGAAACGGCGATGTCATTGATGCCCATCAAGAGCGACTCACCCTCAACGTAGGCAAAACTGATGTTCAGGTTGCCGGGCAAACGATGTTCCATGGAGCCGTTGATGTAGGTCTCATCCAAGCGTCCCATGATCCGGTCGCGCAGACGATCGCGCAGCGCGCCTAACTGAAGCGCTTCGCGAGACATCTCTTCGGAAGCGATGGCGCAGGCCTTACCCAGGCCGACAATGCCGGGAACATTGAGCGTGCCCGAACGCATGCCGCGCTCGTGGCCGCCCCCATCGATGATGGCGGAAATCTGGACGCGAGGATTCTTGCGGCGTACGTACAACGCGCCGACCCCCTTGGGACCGTACATCTTGTGAGCAGAGATCGACACGAGATCGAGATTCTGCTTGTTCACGTCTACCGGAACTTTGCCGATGGCCTGTGTGGCGTCGGTGTGGAAGATCACGCCGCGTTCGCGGCAGAGCTTGCCGATCTCCGTGATGGGCTGCAGCACACCGATTTCATTGTTGGCAGCCATGATGCTCACCAGGATGGTCTTGTCATCCATGGCGCGCTTCAAGTCGTCGAGATCGATGAGGCCATCCTTCTGGACCGGCATGTAAGTCACCCGATACCCATTCTTCTCCAGGCGCTTACAAGTATCGAGAACCGCTTTGTGTTCGGTGACGGCCGTGATGATGTGGTTGCCCTTCTCGCGGTACATCTCAGCCACGCCCTTGATGGCAAGGTTGTCGCTCTCAGTCGCGCCTGAGGTAAAGATGATCTCTTTAGTGGTAGCGCCGATCAGCTTGGCGATGCGCTCGCGAGCCGTTTCCACACCCTCTTCGCCCGCCCAGCCGAAGGAGTGATTGCGGCTGGCGGCGTTGCCAAACTTCTCCATGAAATAAGGCAGCATCTCTTCCAGCACCCGTGGGTCCATGGGGGTGGTGGCATGGTTATCCATATAAATCGGCAGCTTCACTCCGTGGGGAACAGAGTGCTGCGTCCCTGGGAACTGCTGGGGGATCTTTACATCAGTGCTCATAATTGCTTCTCCTACCTGATTGAATACTCGATCTCAAATTTGTACTTCGGTTGCCCACCTAAACGATCGTTACCAGTTCGGCCGACTTGACTACCGCACTGTCGGCAGCTTCTGGCTCTTCTCTCATGTGCGAAATCTTGATGCGCTTCAGCACGGCTTCGATGCTCTGATTCACTTTGCGCAGCGGCTCGCGGATGTTGCATCGGTCGCTCTGGCCGCACTCCCCGCGAACCGTGACACAAGAAGTGATAAACAGCGGGCCGTCGATAGCCTGAATCACCTCGAAGGCCGAAATCGTGTGCGCGGCGCGCGCCAGCCTGTAACCACCATTGGTGCCATGTTGCGAGTGCAACAGACCCGCCTTGGCAAGTCGCTGGAGAATCTTGGCCAGCGCTTCAGGCGGAATGCCGAAGGAATCGGCGACGTCTTTAGCGCTGGCGCTGCGAGTTCCCTCGGAAGCGTGATCGGCCAGGTGCTTCATCGCCATCAACGCATAATCCGCTTTCTTGGTTAGCTTGAGCATCTCGTCTTAAATGCCGGGAACGACCGTCCTCTGTCAATACCCGACCCATTAAGTCGGATTTAAGTGCGACCTTTTCTGTCGTATTTTATTTTACGTCCTTTCCGGGGAATCATGCAAGGCCTTCCAGCCAAGTGGGAAAAACGGACGTGGATGGCAACTATCTGCGGCTGAACGGCTTAGGATTTGGCGATTTATTTGGTCGCAATTTAAGAGGCCCCAACTTTATCCCCTGCAATGACTACGAGAGTGGAGTCAGCAATGCACATATAAGGGACTTGACAAGCGGCACAGCAGGGCTAAAATACCGGGAAATTCCCACGAATCGATCCCTCGTTAAGTTCGATGAGGGCGACGATCCGGATTTATGACCTCAAAGCCGTTCTCCCAGCCCCCAGATGCGAAGAACCAGCCCTGCAAACATCCGCGGGTGCAGATCGTCAGCCGCGATGAGGATGCTGAGTTTGTGGAATGTCTCGAGTGCCGAGAGATCTTCGAATCCAGCGAACTGAAGGACATGAGTATCGAAGAGAGGACAGAAGCCGATTCTCAGGAGTCCTAAAGTGGAATTAGCTTTAGCACCACAGTAACCGGTTCAACCAGATTTGCGCTTGTGGTAAGCGGAATAGCGCTGCTAGTCTGCGAACCGGGGGCGTGCATTCCGCACGTTGCAAGCTCATGCCTGCCATAGCGCTCGTGGTCGACGACTCAATGCTGATTCGCTATACGGTTTGCCGCTCTTTGGAAGAGCGCGGCTTTTCCGTGGAGTCGGCGACAAATGGGCTTGAGGCTTTGCAGATTCTTGAACGGGTTCACCCCGATGTCATCGTGACTGACATGCAGATGCCTAAAATGTCAGGAAGCGAATTGATCACCGCGCTGAAGAAAAATCCATCGACCTCTCAGATTCCCATCATCATCGTGGCGGGCCGAGCCAGTGGCTTCGACGAGAAAGAAAAGCGCGCCAATTTCGCCATCTATAAAGATATCGATATCCAGAGCCAGCTCGAAAAGGCGCTGGATGCGGTGATGGGCAAGAGCCGGAGCCAAGGCGCTGGCAAGTAACCGCCTTCCTGCATTGTTTCTAACTCTCACACTAGCGCAAGACCATACTGGCCTCAGCCGAGAAATCCATCGCAGCAAAATCCTTGGCTAGAAATTTGGGATAAGCCGCCGCGGCAATCATAGCGGCATTGTCGGTGGAAAGCGCCCGCGACGGGAAATACACCGGCACTCCCTCCTGGGCACCATCTTGTTCGAATGTTTTTCTCAACTCACTGTTAGCCGCTACTCCGCCGGTGACGAAAAGCGTGGCCACGTTATAGGCGCGAACTGCAGCCAGGGTTTTGCCGACGAGATCCTCGACAATGACGCGCTGAAACGAGGCGACAAGATCGAGGGTCTGTCGATCGCAGGTCGCGAGACAATCTTCGAGTTTCAGCTTGGCAATATTCTTCAAGGCTTTGCGGCGGACTTCAATGGAATCCCGCATACCGTGGACCTCAACGTACCGCAGCACGGCTGTCTTAATTCCGCTATAAGAAAAGTCAAAGCGCGGGCGATCGCTGCTCACTTCTTTTCGACCGCGGAGTTCCCGGCGGTCCCGGTGTTTGATCTGGGATGGCTGGAACTTCACAGCGTCGGGGTCGCCGTGCGGGGCGAGCCGGTCAACGATGGGACCTCCGGGATAACCTAAGCCGAGCAACTTGGCGACTTTGTCGAAAGCCTCGCCGGCTGCATCGTCACGGGTGTGGCCGATGTTTTCATACGTCCAAGCATCGTTGTTCTGCTCGGCCAGATAAAGGTGGGTGTGTCCTCCCGAAACCACCAGGGCGAGGACGGGAAATTGTAGCTCGTGGTTGCCCTTCTGCCGCTCTTCCAGCAGTACCGCGTGAATGTGGCCTTCGAGATGATTGACCGCAATGAGCGGCTTGTCGAGAGCGAAGGCCAGAGCCTTGGCATAGCTGATGCCCACCAGTAATGCTCCGGCCAGGCCCGGTCCCCGCGTGACTGCGATCGCATCTACCGATTTGTAAGTCTGATTGGCCTCCGCAAGTGCTTGGCGAACGACAGGGACAATCGCTTTCAAATGCTCGCGGGATGCGAGCTCGGGAACTATTCCACCGTAAGGCTGATGGGTGGCAATCTGTGAAGCCACGACGCTCGAGATGACCTGCTGACCCGAACGCACCACGGATGCGGCGGTTTCGTCGCAGGAGCTTTCGATGCCGAGGATGTAGACGTCGGACATGAAATTCAGTTTCTAGTTTCTAGTTTCCGGTTTCGAGTTGCAAGTCGCTAGGCTCTCGAAAAAGTAAAACTGGCAAGGACAATGTTCACAACCGTCGCTCAGATAATGGCTACAGCCAGCCTTTGGTGCGGGCAATTCTTGAGGCTTCGACGCGGTTGCTGGCGCCCATTTTGCTGATCGCTTCCGAAAGATAATTCCGTACGGTGCCTTCGGAGAGTCGAAGTTCCGCTGCGATGTCACCGCTCTGCATTCCTTCACCAGCAAGACGCAAAACCTGACGTTCGCGATCGGTCAGAGGGTCCATCTCGGCCCAGGCCTCAAGCGCGAGGTCGGGATGGATAACGCGCAAGCCCTGCTGGACCCGGCGGACGGCATCGGCCAGCTCCTCGGCGCGCATGTCTTTCAATAAGTATCCCAGGGCGCCGGCTTCCATGGCGCGGCGCAAATATCCGGCGCGCGCGAAGGTGGTGAGAATGATGACTCGTGTGCTCGAACGGCGGCGTTTAAGTTCGGCGGCGGTGTCGAGCCCGGTCATGAGCGGCATCTCAATGTCAGTAATAAGGACATCGGGCTTATGTGCGAGTACTGCTTCCAGCGCCTGCTTGCCATTGCGCACCTGGGCGACGACGGAGACGTCACCCTCGATCTCGAGCAGCGCGGCCAGAGCGCCGAGCACCATGCCTTGATCTTCGGCGAGAACAACACGAATGGTTTTGCGATTCTCTTTTGACGGTGGATTCAATTGGCGCCTACCTCGGTTTTCCGAGCGGCCGATTCCTTTAGAGGAAGGGTAATGACGAGCCTGGTGCCGGCTTCAGAGAGACGATTGAGGGTTCCGCCTAACATTTCGACACGCTCTCGCATGCCACGCAGGCCGTTGCCTTCAGCTTGAACGCCGCCCCGACCGTCGTCTGCTATCTCGAGTCGGCAGGAGCCGTTCTGTTGTTCCAGTCGCAGCCTGCAAGAGCGGGCGTGCGCGTGGCGCACAACATTGGTGATGCCTTCCCTCACCGCCATCGACAGCACGCTCTCGTGCAAAGCGGGCAGCGCGATTCCAGGGGCTTCACAATGAACCGCGATCCCGGCAGTCTCCAGCATAGCCTTGGCTTGAGCGAGCTCGGCCGGGAGTCCTTGTGAACGATAGCCACGAATCGCATCGCGAACCTCGGATAATGCCTGACGCGAAATTTGTTCCACCTCGCGGATTTCATTGCCTGCACGTTGTGGATCGCGGTCCATTAGTTTTCCGGCGAGCTCGGACTTCAGGATGATGACGGAGAGCGTGTGCCCAAGGACGTCGTGCAGATCACGCGCGATGCGTTCGCGCTCGGCGACTTTGGCGAGATGCTCGATTTCTTCTTGAGCCTTGAGCAACTTCTTGTTGCTGCGAGTCCGCTGCGCGAAATGGATATCGCTGGCACCGACCACAAGAGAAAGACCGACGGCAAATAGCAAGAACCAACCATTGAGATGGAACACCCACCAAGTCAGCACCGCCACACACTCGACCGTGAGCAAGACCTTAATGGCATCGGCCTCGTTATCGACAACGAATGCTCCGCAGGCGGCTACAAAAATGAAGAAGGTGGTTGCGCCGCCGTTGTACTTGGCAAAAGCCACGCCCATCAGAAGCATGGCCGCGAGGTGCACCAGGCCCTGGCGGCAACTCACCCAGAACAACGAGAAATACAAAACCAGGAAAACGACCGTCGCTGCCACAGTGATAAGCCATACCCGCGCGCTGGCGTGGTTCACGATGGGATCGATGTAGAAGAAGCCGAAGTAGAGGACGGAATAGATCGCCCAGCTGTATTCACTGTTTTTGGGCAGCAGTCTCATAAGGTCATCGCCTCGCGAGAGCGAATCGCCATGGGCCCCGCTGGATTGGGAAGTGTTGGCACGACTCTATTATCGTCTAACCCTTGCTGTCTAATCCGAGTTAGTTCCGTCTCTTTCTAAACGTCGCAGCGGTGGCCGCATACCACACCAGCGCGGCCACGGGGATCAGCGCCAGAAGCCAGCGCGTATCGCCATACAATGCGAGCACGCCGAGAATGATGAAGACCATCGTCGATCCGTATTCCTTCCTCGCCTCGACACTCATGATGTTCCTTCCTTTCTCCTGCCAGCATCATCGCGAAGATGGGGACGGTCCACCAGTGCCGTTCATCACCGGATCGGGGTGACAAATGTCATGGCCATGAGGAAATTCGGTGAGGGGATCCGCTGGTCTCGAAGCCGAGTCCATCATTGGCAGTTCGAGTTTTTGTGTTTTTCGGGGTCCGCCGTTACGAAATCCGAACAGAACCGACGATCCGGGCTTACTGGGTTCGACAGGAGGTTTGCTGCCGCTCAACGGTTATATACGCGATTCCCTAAGGAAGACGCGGGCGAAATGCTGTTCGGAAATCGTAACAAGACAGCCGCGGTCAAATTTTTCGGTGCAAATTTATGCAATAAATCGCTGCTGCCTGTTATGATTGCCGGCAATTTCTTATGATGTTTCCCACCCCAATGGAGGATTAGGAATGCTTCCCGCCGGTAAAAGTCTTCGGACGCTTCGCGAAAAGCTTGGCTTGACGATGCGCGACATCGAGATCTCCAGTACTCGCATGGCGGAGAAGTATCGCAACGAGGAGTTCGCAATCCCTCCAAGCCGTTTATCGGATATCGAGACCAAAGGAGTTCTGCCCAGTATTTTTCGTTTGTATACGCTCGCTGTCATCTACCGCCGGGATTTGCGCGAACTGCTGGCCTGGTATGGCGTGGATATGAGCAATATGGCAGCGGACCTGGGTGTGATTGCGCCACCCCGATCGCACATTTCCGAAGCTCTCTCCGGGATATCCTCGGTACAAATGCCGATCCGCATGGACCCTGGGTTTGACCAGCAACGCACTACTAATCTTGGCCGCATGGTTGAACAATGGGGCGTGGTCCCGCTGTCATACTTAGCGCAATTCGCCCACAGCGAATTCACTTACGGCTACATCGGCAACCAGGACTTCACCATGTATCCGATCCTCCCGCCTGGGAGTTTCGTACAGGTTGACGAGGAGAAGACCAAAGTAGTGGAGGGAACCTGGCGGTCGGAGTATGAACGGCCAATCTACTTCGTTGAAACTCGCGATGGACACACCTGCTGCTGGTGCAGCATGCGTCGCGACGACCTCATCTTACAGCCCCATCCGCTCTCTCCGGTGCAGGTCCGCATTTTGCGGCATCCGCAGGAAGCCGAAATCCTCGGGCAGGTTGTGGGGGTGGCTATGAAGTTGACGGAGTGGCAGGCTTTCGGCTCTTCTCTAAGTGCGAAAGCGCAACCAGCACTGAATTAAGATGGCTGGCAGAAACGGGATCGGGTGAAGGAAGTAATTCGTTGAATTGTTCCCGCATACCTTCGATGTAAACGCCCGCAGTCTCGTCAGCGGATCGGGTCGACTCGTTTAGGTCTTGCTCCAAATCTGAAATCGGAGTCCTAAGCACCTTAGACAGCACCTCCGTGTGCGCCGTTCTGAACGCGCGCTCCGATGACTCCTCGCCGTGGACCAGCGTCATACCCCAGTGCTCATAACCACCTTCCCGGCGACGTAGCGAACCCAGATAAGCCAGTTTCGCCAGCAACCCGGAAACCGCAGCCAGCGTGGTTTGCCGCAGATCTTGGAGAGCGGACTTGAGGGTCATGAGTTACGAATTCCGAACAGCTAAGGAGCTGTTGGAATGTTTCCTGCCGGTTGGCAGCCATGAAAGTATCACGACTCGATTTTCAAGTACAAGGAGAAAACCACCGTGAAACGCATGCTACTGCTGCTAGCCGCCGCCGTACTGTTCCTGAATACAATTGTCGTTCCAACCGTCGCCCATGCTGATGGCGGCCCCTTGGGGGGTGGCTGTTCGGGCCAGAGTTCCTGCCGGCCGTAACAATCTGAAATTTACAAAAAACGAACGCGACTCGCAACGACGTTGCTGCGGAGCGGCAGGCGCGCTATAGTGCCCAACTAAGGCCATGTTGCAGCCTCATTCATTCTTGTGGCACTACTTGTGGCTTGCGCCCTGCGTGCTTCTAGCTTCGCTTGCTTTCTTGATGTGGAGAAGGGGACTGCACAAGGAGTTCCCGGCCTTCTTTTGCTACGCAATTTTTGAGGCCGCGGGGGGAGGAATCCTCTACGTCATAGACGTGAACCCGTCCCTCTTCTCGGATGATGTCTATTGGCGGAGCTATCTGTCCTTCCTTATCGCAGAGGTCTTCATAAAGTCCATTGTCGTTGGCGAAATTTTCACTCGCCTCCTGCTTCGCTACCCGCCGCTTGCTAGATTGGGGAAAATTCTTATCAGCGGCGTCGGTATCCTTCTTGTATTTGCAGCAGCCATCATCGCAGGCTACGCAAATCCTACGGCCTTCCGGATCGTTTCCACAACGCGGATCCTGGGTCGAAGCGTGAGTGTGGTCCAGTGTGGACTGATTGTATTTCTTTTTTTGTTCGCTGCTCACTTCCACTTGAGGTGGCAACGCCCGATTCTTGGAATCATGCTGGGCTTCGGAATTACGGCCGCGGTTACTCTAGCTTGTTGGGCCCTCCTGGCAGATTGGATATTTGGGCAGAAGAGCTATCTTCTCGACTTCCTGAACATGGCCACGTATCACGCTTGCGTCCTACTCTGGTGTTATTGCCTCTTAGTCCTCGAGGAAAGCAGAAGTACATCTGCGGGCCTTCCGCCCGAGCACAACCTCGAACTGTGGAATCGGGAATTGGAGCGTCTAGTCCAACGATGAATCTGGCAGTCATCCTCGTCATTGCCGCGGCAGTTGCGCTGAGCATTATTGTGCGCCTGGCTGTGACCCATAGCCTGCAGGCCAAGAAAGGCTCGCATCCGGCCGCAACCATCCGGCCTATCGATGTGGAGGCGTTCCGCAATCTGATCAACCCCGCGGAGGACGAGTACCTGCGCGGTCGTTTGCCGCCGGCACAGTTTCGATTGGTTCGCCGGGCGCGATTGCGCGCCATGGCCGCTTACGTCCAAGTTGCGGGAAGAAATGCCGCAGTGCTGGTGAGCGTGGGCGAATCCGCTCTGGCGAGCGGCGATCCGCGAGTTGCGGAAGCCGCGCAACAACTGGTGAATCATGCGCTGCTGCTCCGGCGCAACACCACGGTGGCTCTGGTACGCATCTATCTAGCCCTTGTATATCCCGGCTCGGGGTTTGCCGCAGTGCGGGTGGTCGACCGCTACGAACAGTTGAACGGCTCGGCGATGCTATTGGGGAGACTGCAGAATCCTGCCGCGGCCGTTCGCCTCTCGTCCCACAGCTAGTCGTTGTAACGACCGTCACAGCGCCGAATCCGGAGTAGGTGCTAGCATTCGCAGCAGCATCGCCGTGCCTGAGCGCGGTGCCGGGGTAACTTGCTTACTACCCCACGTCATTCTTGCCTTGTTTTCGTCGCCCGTTCTGGTGTAAAAACCAGCGGGACCTGTCATCCCAAGACAATTTGGCGTACATTTTCGCCGTCCAGCGTTGGAATTGTTTCTGCCGGCACCTTGAAGTGTCGGAAGCAAGGGAGACTCTATGATCCGCATCGGTATGCTCCGTGTGATCTCGAACCGTAGCGTGAAGGTTTTCTCCATCTCAATGTTCGTTCTGTTGCTTTCCTGCCTGGTTTTCGGTCAGGGTGGCGTCGCGACCGGCGACTTGCATGTCACGGTGAAGGATCCCAAAGGTAGCCTGGTGACGAATGCCACTGTGACCGTGAGCGACGTTGAAAAAGGCTTGGCACGCACCGCGACTGGCGACGGTCAGGGAGGATACAGTGCGCGACAGTTGCCTCCGGGTATTTACAGCGCGACGGTGGAAGCAGCAGGCTTCGGCAAGCTGGAAGTTAGGGACGTCAGCATCACGGTAGGTGGCACGCAGGAGCTTCCGGTAGCCCTGGCGATCGCGAGCGGAAAAGAACTGGTGGAGGTTAGTTCTCAGGTGGATTTGGTGGAGACTTCGCGGACGTCGACCACCGACACCATTGGACAACGGCGCATCGATAATCTGCCCATTAACGGCCGCAACTACATCAATTTCACGTTGACGGATTCTCAGGTGGTGCGCGATAACGCGCCAACTCTGGGAGCGGCGCCTACCTCGGGACTGAACATCAGTGGCCAGCGCGCCCGCTCGAACCTGGTGAACGTGGATGGCGCCGACGCCACGGACAATTCGACGAACGGCGTACGGTCGACCGTATCGCAAGAGGCGGTGCAGGAATTTCAGATCATCACCAACAACTACGCGCCGGAGTACGGGCGCGCGGCCGGAGGTGTGGTGAATATCATCACACGCTCGGGATCGAACGATTTTCACGGGGACGTCTTTGGCTATTTGCGCAACCGAAACTTTCAGGCGGTGAACCCGTTTAGCACGGTCTCGAATCCTGCTTACACCCGAGTGCAAGCGGGCGCTGCGTTTGGCGGGCCCATCAAGAAAGACAAAACTTTCTTCTATTTTTCTTACGAGGTTACGCGGCGCCACGAAACTGGATTTTCGAGTATCGCGCCGGGAAGCAATATCGGATATTACGGCTTACAGAATTTTGACACCTCGACCACGGCTGGAGGCTTGATTCCGCTTCCCTTCGGCAGCATTCCGGTAACGAGCGATCAGGCCGCATTCCTTGGGCCCGGGGGAACGCTGACTCAACTCGCCGCCGCCGATCCCGCCACGTTTGCTGCGATTGCCCCGAGCGTGCCGAACTACGTATTCCTGCTGGGCGCTTCGTCGGGAATGGCGCTGAATGGGGTATGGCCGACCGGGCTAACCGGTATTCCGGGCCTTAGCGGCTTCGCCACAAGCTGTTCCGCTCCGCCATGTTTTGTGCCGGCCTCGTATCAGTCGCTAGGCTCGCAGGCGGGCAACTTCCCAGTATTTGAAGGCACCAGCCTATACTCGCTCCGCCTCGACCACAACATCAACACCAACAACCGGCTGACTCTCCGAGTCAACGTGAGCCCCAGTACTACCACCGGACTCGAAGGCAGCGGCGAAGATCAGCCCTTCGGGCAGAACGCTTACTCGCGCACTTCCGAGCAAACCTACCGCGATGTGACGGGGGTGGTGCAAGATACCTGGACCATCGGCAATAACAAAGTAAATGATTTTCGCTTTCAGTATGCGCGCCGCGGACTCTCTTACTTCTATAACACGCAGATCGCTGCCGGCTCGGATCCGGCCGTCAACATTCCGGGGTTCGGCTATTTTGGTCGTGAGCCTTACTCTTACATCCAACGAGTCGAGCAACGCTATCAGTTCACCGACAACTTTTCCTGGACCATAGGACGCCACAACACCAAGTTCGGCGGGGATTTCAACTATTTGCCGCTCACTGCCACCTTTACTGTCAACTACGGCGGGGTTTACGACATCGGCTCCTTCCCCGCATTCCCTCAACCCTTCCCGACTTTGAATCCAGTGCAGGCCTACGGCGCCGGGCTGCCGGGAGACTTTGTCCAAGGTCTCGGGAGTCCCAGCGACTCGTTCCACAACGTGCCGATCGGGGCGTTTTGGCAGGACTCATGGCGCGTGAACTCAAACCTGACTTTGAACTACGGCGTCCGCTACGACGTGGAGATTCCTCCAACGTTCAAGCCGGTGACCCCGCTAGGACAGGCCGGATATAACTTCCTGGGTTTGCAGAAGGGCATTCAAACCGATACCAACAACATCCAGCCCCGCGTGGGCATGGCTTGGGATCCCAAGGGAGATGGCAAGACCGTTGTGCGCGCTTCCTACGGCATGTTCTATGACCATCCGCTGCTTGGTCTTTATTTCCTGGGCAACGCTTCGGATGGATCTTCCAGCGGACAATTGGCTTTTCCCGGTACGGGAGTATGCAATGGAGCTGGGAATCCAGCCAACTTGAACGCGATTCCTATTTTCCAGGGACTGGTCAACACCGCCTCTTGCGCTCCGGGGCCGGCGGCGCTGCTTCCCTCGCTCGGTTATCTCCCCAACCAGCAGCAGTTCACTTCCATCAACTTCCCAAGCTCCTTGTTCCTCAATCAGAACTATCTCACGGATGGATTTCCGCTTTTCTTCCAACCCTTTGGTTATCCCCAATCGAAGAACTTCGTCTTTGCTTATTCGCAGCAGGCGAACCTCACGGTTGAACGAGACCTGGGACGTGGTTTTGCCCTTAGTCTCGCCTACAATTTTAACGGTGGACGCCACTTAAACCGCCCCATCAACGCGAACGCTCAGCGTGGCGACCTGCTAGTGGCGAACTTTCTAGCCGCCCAGAGTGATCCGACTTCGTACGCCACCGTCGGTGGCCCGTTGGGCGTCGGCAGCGGCCCCGCCTCGCAGGGCTTTGCCCCTTGCGGCGTCAATCCCAGCGGGCAACCATGGGTTTCGGCCGCACTCATGAACTTCTTCCGCCCCAGCGGTCTCAACGCGTCCATCGCCAACGCCTTGACCGCTGCTGGCGCCGGCGCTTGTGTTTCTACCCTGGCCCCAACTGTGTTGGCGTTCCTCCAGGCCTCCGGTTACAGCACAGCAGAATTCAATACTGCCTGCAATCCCTCAACTCTTGCGGGCTGCATCCCCTTCGGCGACATGGACGCCAATTATTCGAATGGCAGTTCCATCTACCATGGTTTCAGTACCAATCTGCGGAAGCGCTTTGGCAGCCATTACGAATTCCTCGCATCCTACACATGGTCGCACGCCATCGACGACTCGACCGATCTGCAATCCACCCTTACGCCTCAGGACAGCTATTATCCCGCCCTAGATCGTTCCAATTCACTCTTCGATCAGCGCCACCGCTTTGTGTTCAGCGGTGTGTATCAGACAGGCAAGATGGGAGGCAGCGGGTTCAGTGGCAAATTTTTCAGCAATTGGACGATCGCTCCGCTCATCGAGTTCGGCTCGGGAAGGCCATTCAACATCATCACCGGCAATGGCGACAACCTCCAGGAATCGGCTCTCACAGGACGGCCTAACATTTTTGTCAACCCGGCCTGTACAGCGCTTGGTTATCCGGCGGTCGCGTCGAAGTATTCGCCCACCGGAGTTTTCGAGGAACCGTGCATCGCGGACTTCAACGGCACGCTGCAGTCACTCGATGGCAATCTTGGCCGCAACGCTGGCGTCACTCCCTGGACGGTCTTCGACGATATACGGTTCTCGAAACGAATCTACTTCACCGAGCGCTTCAACCTGGAACTGATCGCCGACATGTTCAACATCGCCAACCGGAACAACACCGCCGCCGTCAGTCCGCTCTTTACCAATGCCGGTCAAGCCACGGCAGCTTATGATCCACGGCAGTTTCAGTTCGCGATGAAGTTTTATTGGTGACGTCATCGATGAATGACCATTCTGGATTTTTGCTCATCGTGAATCCAGACGGCCCGGAACTTCGGCGCGGGTTTTCGCGTAAGGTAGTTCCATATCAGAGCCAGCGATGAACCATCCGCCGGAGCTTCCGGCTCCTCAACCGTCGGGTTCTCCGTCAGCGCGCACGAACAACGTCTTTAGCGGGCCGAACGGGATCCGCGCGGGCTGGCGGGCGCTGATCTTCCTGGCAATCATCGCTGGCCTGCTGGCTGCGGCTGGCCTGGTGATTGTGTTGGCGGCGCACTTTTTATTGCACCGCCCCCCTCGTTTCGGCGCCGCGTCGCTCACGCCCATTGGCACTGCTATTAGCGAAGGAGCCATTTTCCTTCTTACCGCGATCTCCGCGCGCATCATGGCCAGGATCGAGCACCGCCCGTGGGGAGAATATGGCCTGCCGGCAAGATTTGCCTTCCGCCAGAACTTCTGGATCGGTACCCTCATCGGCTTCTTTGCGATCAGCACCGCCTTGCTAGCAATCTTTTTCATGGGTGGATTTCGCCTGTCCGGCCTGGCTATTCACGGGGAAACGCTAGCCGCCTCTACACTCGCCTGGGCTGCGGCTTTCGCGATGGTTGGGCTGGCAGAGGAATTCGCTTTTCGCGGATATCTTCAGTTCACGCTGACCACCGGTATGGGCTTCTGGCCAGCCGCAATTCTGCTATCCGCGCTGTTCGGTCTCGCACATGCGGGCAATCCCGGAGAAAGCAAGTTCGGATTGCTGTCCGTGGTTTGCTTTGGGCTGCTGTTTTGCTTGTTCCTTCGCCGCACTGGAAACCTGTGGTGGGCTGTAGGATTCCACGCAGGGTGGGACTGGGGGCAAACCTTTTTTTACGGTGTCCCAGATAGCGGCATGGCTCCGGATCACAACCTGTTCAACTCCGCATTCAGCGGACCGCAATGGCTTACTGGCGGCACGGTCGGGCCAGAAGCAAGCATGTTCACTCCAATTGTTCTGCTTATCGTCGCAATTGTCTTTAGCCTTGTGTATCGCGAGAATCAGTATCATCCCCTTGGCAGGTAATCGCAAGAAGCCCTCCGCGACCGAGCCTACGAAGCAACAAGTCTGAAGTGTGCGGGTGGGGTGTTACACTTTCTCTTCACCCATCCTTGGCGCTTGCCCGGAGTTCCTTCTTCCATGTCCCATCCCTGTACTCCAACCTCGCGGACCCGTCTGGTCCGCGAGGCGAACCGTGGTATCTATGATCGCGAAGCTGCGTATCGCATCCTCGACGAAGGATTTCTGTGCCATGTGGGCTTCGTGGTCGACGGCCAGCCTTTCGTGATCCCGACATCTTACGGACGCGATGGCGATAGCCTCTACATTCATGGCTCCGCCGCGAGCCGCATGCTGCGTCAAATGAAGGATGGTGTCCCCGTTTGCGTGACGGTCACTCTGCTCGACGGTCTGGTGCTCGCCCGTTCCATCTTCAATCACTCTATGAATTACCGCTCGGTGGTGATTCTGGGTAAGGCGATGTTGGTGGACGAGCCAGACCAAAAACTCAAGGCGCTACGTCTTCTCTCGGAACACATCATTCCGGGTCGCTGGGCAGACTCGCGCCAGCCTAACGAGCGTGAACTGAAGGCGACTTCCGTGTTGCGGCTACCGATCGAAGAGTTTTCGGCGAAGGTCCGGACAGGGCCGGTCATTGATGATGAAGCAGATTATTCGTTTCCTACCTGGGCGGGCGTGGTTCCGCTAGGGATGAAGGCAGGGATGCCGATTGATGATTCACGGCTTCTGACCGGGCAGACCGTGCCGGAATACGCGCACAACTACACTCGCCAGAGATGAATCGTTCGAGCACTTCGACAACAGAGGCAATCACTATGCTGCGGAGTCACGGCCGCGCTTCGCGCGACTGGACAGCCGAGGGCGGCTGTCTCCACATGAGCTGTGCCATCTTACGGCGTCAGCAGCAGCTTTCCTGTCGTCTTCCGTCCTTCGAGGTCCCGGTGCGCGCGTTGCGCGTCCGCCAGCGGGTAGACGTGCTCGATGCGAAGTTTGAGTTTGCCTGATGCCACCATGCCCAATACCGCGCCGGAGCGCGCTACCAATTCGTCTCGCGTAGCAATGTAATTTACGAGGGTGGGACGGGTCACGTAAAGCGATCCTTTTTGTGACAATACGATTAAGTCAAAGGGTGCCACGGCGCCGCTCGAGCCGCCGAAAAGGACCATTATCCCGCGCGGGCGTAGGACGTTGAGCCCCTTTTCGAATGTGGTCTTGCCAACCGAATCGTAGATTATATCCACGCCTTTGCCGTCCGTCAGATGCTTTGTTTCGGCTTCAAAATCAGACTGCGTGTACAGGATGACTTCGTGCGCACCGGCGGCGCGCGCCAGCTTCGCCTTCTCCTGCGTGGAAACCGTGGCAATGACTCGCGCGCCAATGTTGTGTGCCATCTGAACCAGCAGGAGTCCTACTCCGCCGGCGGCTGCGTGAACCAAGGCGGTCTGACCCTGCTTCAGCGGATAGGTATCATGCGCCAGGTAGTGGGCCGTCATTCCCTGCAGCATGGCAGCAGCCGCCTCGCGCTCGTTGACACCAGGGGGAATCGGAACCAACCGCTCGACGGGAACGGCGGCATATTCCGAATACGAACCTTGCATCCCGCACCAAGCCACTCGGTCGCCGACTTTTACGGAACTCACCTCGGAACCCACAGCGGTCACTACACCTGCGCCTTCCTGGCCTGGAATAAAGGGCAGCGGCGTCTTATACCGTCCCTCGCGAAAGTAGACATCGATAAAGTTCACGCCCGAGGCCGCCAGTTTCACCACCGCTTCATTCGGCTTCGACTGGGGGATGGGCAACTCCACTAATTCCATCACTTCCGGTCCGCCAACTTGTCTGACTTGAATGGCTTTCATGTTTGGCTTGGATTCCCCCCTGAGAATAAAAGACTCCGGGTTCGGAGTTCCAGCTCTCCATTTCCGGTGGTTGTGAGTTTGACTTCTGCGAGAACTGGAAACTGAGAATTGTTCTGCTACACTTGCACGGCCACTGCAAGGAGCCCTTCGTCATGGCCGAAAAGATGCCTCAAACTTTGGCAAACCATGCCAAGCTTGATCCCCTGTTCCACTTTATCGTATTGCCGGTCTTCCTGCTTTCAGCCATTGGTGGCACTATCCACTTCCTTTGGCATCCCAGCTACCATTCGGCATCGTTCTTCGTGATTTCGGTTGCGGCTTTGATCGCTGTGTTCAAAATTCGCCTTTATGCGCTCAAGGTGCAGGACCGCGTAATTCGTCTGGAACAGCGGCTGCGTCTGGCCATTGTTCTGGCCGAGCCACTGCGCTCGCGAATTCCCGAACTGACCGAAGCGCAACTCATCGCACTTCGCTTCGCCTCGGATGCGGAGGTGCCCAAATTGGCCGAACGGGCACTTACCGAAAAGCTTTCCCAGACGGATATCAAGAAGGCGATTCAGACGTGGTTACCAGATTACTGGCGGGTGTGATCCGTACTGGGTGGGCTGGGCGGCAAGCCGGAATTGAAGGTCTCTTTCGAAGCGTGCCTTCAAACCTTTTACCCGACTTGCGCCGTCTGACTATTAGAACCGTTGGGTAACCGTTCGCACTGTGCCGAAAGTAACGGACACCGTCCCTCTTCGACGTTGACCCGTGGACGACCGAGCGGTACGATTTTTGATAGAATTCACCGGGTGTTAACAGGAGCAATTCGTATCTCATAGAAAAATATGCGAGTTGCAAAAGTCCAAATGCGTATCGCGGTGCTCGCCACGTTGGCAATCGTGGGTTCCTCCTGCAAGACTGCGCAGAAGCCGGTCACCATGGTGCCTCCGGCAGCGCCGGCGCTTACCGCTAAAGCGAGCGTCCCCGCTTCACCGCAACCCAACCCCGCTGCTGCGCTGACCGATTCTCATAGGCAACAGTCAGCTCAAGCGCCGCAGGTCAGGGGGGAGTCCGTCGCCCCGATAGTTACTCCTGATCAAATTGACGAGTTGCTTTCTCGCGTGGAGCGGCAATACCAAACCGGATTGGCGAATTACCACGCCGGCCACACCGATGCTGCTAGGCAGAATTTCGATGAGGCCTTCAACGCGCTGTTGGAAAGCAAGCTGGATATTCGCTCGGATAATCGGCTCGAAAAAGAATTCGACCGGATCGTGGATGGAGTGAACCATCTTGACCTGGGGGACACGGCATTCGAGTCCGAAGCCCAGCAGTCAGAGCCCGCACCGATCGATGAAACCAACGGAATTACTCCCGCCGCTGAACCAGGAGTAAGAGCCAAGGCTCAGGCCGAGATCAAGTCGACTCACTCCGATCTGCCGCTCATGATGACGGACCAGGTCGCCGGCTATATCAGCTATTTCTCTGGCCGGGGACGTGGAACCTTCGAGCGCGCCTTCGCCCGGTCCGGTCGCTATCACGACATGATGGTTCGGATCCTTAGGCAAGAGGGCGTTCCGCAGGATCTGATCTATCTGGCGCAGGCCGAATCAGGATTCCAGCCAACCGCAGTCTCGCGCGCGGGGGCCCGCGGCATCTGGCAGTTCATGGGCAGCCGCGCCCGCGGTTATGGCTTGCAGCGCAGCCTGTGGGTCGACGATCGCCAGGATCCCGAAAAATCTACTCGTGCCGCCGCCCGCCACCTGCGAGATCTGTATGGCCAGTTTGGTGACTGGTATCTCGCCATGGCCGCTTATAACTCTGGCCCTGGAACGGTGCAGGCCGCAGTCAAGCGCACCGGCTACGCCGACTTCTGGGAACTCTACCGACGCAATGTTCTGCCCAAAGAGACGCGCAACTACGTTCCCATCATCTTGGCCGTGACTATCATGACCAAGAATCTGTCGCACTACGGCTTTGATGATGTATCGATGGACGAGCCGGTGGCGTTCGACTCGGTAACAGTTAACTATCCCGTGGATTTGCGCCTGGTGGCCGATTGCGTGGATGCGACTCCGGCGCAACTGCAGCAACTGAATCCCAGCCTCCTACGGCTGAGCACACCCAAAGAAGGGACATTCGAACTGCATCTGCCCGCGGGGACGAAATCGCCATACCAGACTGCCATTGCGGCCATACCCGCCGAAATGCGGCTGTGGTGGCGCTATCCTACCGTGCACGCCGGTGACACCCTGGCTTCCCTGGCGCGGGTTTACCGCACCACAGCGCGGTCCATCGCGGAAGCCAATCAACTGGATGGCACCGAGCTCCCCTCTGACACCAAGGTCATTATTCCCGTCGCGCCTAGCAAGCATGCCGTCAGTGATACTGCTACCTACGCTCACCGGATCACGCGCTATAAAGTCCGCAAAGGCGACACCGTCCAGACTGTGGCTGAGAACTTCGGCGTTTCCCCCCAGATGATCCGTCGTTGGAACGGATTGCGCGGTGACAGCCTCCACGGGCGGACTATATTGGCTCTGCACCTTCCAGTTACCCCGACTGGTGAAGCCAGCGTGATTGCCTCAACCCCGAAGCCCAGGAATCATTCCCGGAGGGACGCACAGACAGGCAGCGCCAACTCTTCTGCCGCCAAATCGGCGAAGACTTCGGATCAAACAGCTACAGAGCAGGCCAACGTGCTTCATCACAAAGTGAAATCTGGCGAGACGTTCTATTCGATCGCCACTACTTACAAAACGACCGTCGCCGCACTAAAACGCAATAACCAAAACGTGGCCACCTTGCGGCCCGGAATGATCCTCGTCGTGCAGCAAAGCCGGTAACATCAACCCAGCGGTTACAAAATTGTGCACTTTAGCGTGCTTAACTCGCCTTATCTCTTCGACAGCACGCAAAGGTCAGGACTACAATCGCTCCGGCACTTTACCCTGATCAAAATTTCCATCCCGAGGAGATTTCATGAAAATGCGCAATCTGCCTGTATTGTTCGTAATCCTGGCAATCGCCGTATCCGTGGCCCTGCCTGCGTTCGCACAGGACGGAGCCGCTACCTATAAAGCAAAGTGTGCCGGCTGTCACGGCCCCGAAGGACAGGGCAAGGTCGGTCCGGTGCTGAAAGGCACCAGCCTTACGGCGGATCAGATTACCGAACTGCTGACCAAGGGCAATGACGCCAAGAAGCCGCCGCATAAGAAGGCCTTGAGCGGCGTCTCCGCCGACGATGCCAAGGCGGTCGCCGACTTCGTAAAAACCCTAAAGTAAGCTCCGTTCTTTAGGTTAGATATTGCGCGCTTCGCACCTGCTCCCGGGGAAGCGCGCTTTTCTACGTCTGGTGGGTTCTCGGACCACGCCCGAATTCATTCCTCGGGGTTTGGTCGAAGTTCTTTGTGGGTAACTGTCGAATCTGCTTCCATTCAGGCGGTTCGTGTGGTAACAGGATAGGCAGGCGGGTGTGACTCAGGTCCTTGCAGCCTGGCGCAACCGTCGTGCTATAATCGCGCGCCGTTCCAGCACCAAGTTTCTGTGGTCTTTTAATTTCCCGTGCCCGGCAACCTTGCGTGGCCATTTTGCGCCAGGAGCCAAAATAAGATCAGGAGGAACAATGACGTTCTACGATCCCACACTTTACGGACGTGATGAAGAAGAAGAATTCGGTGAGAGTGGCGCCTATAGCGAGTCGCTCGAAGAAGATTTTGAAGAGGAAGAGGAGGAGGAAGAAGAACCCGGCGTGCCCGAAGTCGAAGACAGTGAGCCAGCCACGCCCGCTCCTCCGCCACCTCCAGCGCCCAAACCGGCTGCCCCCAGCGGCGGCGGTCCGAAAAAACCAGCCGCCAAGAAGAAAACGCCGGCGAAGAAGGCTCCTGCCAAGAAAAAAGCGCCTCATAAAGCGGCGAAGAAGAAAGCCGCAAAGAAACCGGCGAAGAAAAAAGCTGCCAAAAAGTCGGCCAAGAAACCGGCGAAAAAGGCCGCGAAGAAAAAAGCCAAGAAGGGACGCCGCTAGAATATTGAATTGGGTTGGAGAAGGAGACCGCGGCTCGAGCCGCGGTCTTTTCTTGCCTATGTTACCGTTCCGTTAAACGGTATAAGCTCTGAATCCTCAGCGGCTGCTCACTGTTTCTTTCCCCCCACCGCTGCCTTGCACCTCCCGTATAACTCGAGCAATTGCGCCGCGTATTCGTCGGGTTTCGATGCCGAGCCCGTACCCTGAAAACCAACGCCAGAGGAAGTTGTGCGTCCGTACCCCGTCGTCATGGCAATAAACTTCATCAAGTCGAGCGCAATATCCTCATCGCGGCGCGCGCTTGCATGCGAAGTCGTTGCTTCTTCCATAAGTCCCTCTCCTGATCCGGAAATATAAGGAATTGCTTCTTCGATGTCTTCGTCTTCCATAGCACTCAGTACCACTCCGCCATCGATGATAGCAGGCTCGCGGCGCAAGGCGGACGCTTGGGCCCATCGTTAAACGCCGGTTAGCAATTGAAAATCCACTCGCGCGGTGCGCCGCAGCCGTACCAGCAGCCACAAGGAAGCTCCGAACAGTAATGGAGACGAATAGAACCCGGGCGCGGGGCGCGGAAATGTCACTGCAGCTACCGTGTGCCCCAGGATGGTTCCGATCGTATGCCCCAGGGCGTTCAGAAACATGATGACAGCATAAGCCCAAGCCAGGGGGCGCAATCCGTGCATGCCCCGCGCCGCCAACGGGGTCAGACAGAACAAAAGTGCGCATATGAGGATGTGACCGATAAGAAATTCCCGCAACTCGACCGTGCGCATTGGAAACCAGCCCCAGCTCTCACGCAAGATGGTCACGGTCGGGTTATACACAGCCAGAAACCCGGTGGTGGCTTCATCGAAAATGTGCAGCGCGAAGGCCACGCATAGCGCAAACCATGGACTGCCAAAACCCGACGCTGAAAGTGCTGGCGGCGCTTGTCTCAAGGGATTCGCCCGTCGGGTCAATTCTCGATCGTCTGCCTGCAATAAGCAACGAGAATCCGCGTGGCGAAAAAACGTCATCCACAAATCGTGGGTCGGCATTCTCGAACCATATGGGGCTCGTTCTCGAAGTGAACTCCGCTGTCCTTGAGTTTCCCAGCACCGTGGATTTCGGGCACGGTAAAATACAGAACCGAGCTAGGGTGATCGAACTCCGGCTTCCCGGCTCGCTCCAGCATCAGGCGCACGCCGCCACCGTCGCAAAACGCCAGGCCCGGCGACGCTTTGAAGAGCAGGCTGAGCCCTAACTTCTCCTGATAGAAGGCGGTCGCCCGCCCTACATTAGCGTTGATGGCGACCTGGCCGAGGCGGGTAATCCCGATTCCGGTGCGCTCATGTCGGTTGCGCTCATGTCTTGACCTCCCCCAAGCCAAATGCTCACTCTATGTAAGTAACATCCGTCGCGACCCAAATCCTGACATGGTTCAGATCTCAGCGCCGTAGCCTTGTTCACTTTTGGTAACAAAACCCAAATTCCAAGCACTCCTTCCGGCAGTTTTCCGGTTTAGAATGTCTGCCCGTGGGCAAAGAACGAAAATGAGGACGATCATGCGCAAACTTCCAATCCTTGTTGCGGCGAGCTGCTTTGTAACCCTCCTCGCCGCTCAGGACGAGGATTTCGGCAAAGTACAGATGAAGGTTGCAAAAGTGGCCGGCAACGTCTACCTGTTGCAAGGCGCGGGAGGCAACATTGGTGCGTCTGTGGGTGACGATGGCATCGTGATCGTCGACGATCAGTATGCCCCGTTGGCCGATAAAATTCAGGCTGCGCTGAAAAGCATTACTGACAAGCCCGTGCGTTTTATTATCAATACTCATTATCACCCTGATCACACGGGCGGAAACGCGTACTTCCAGAAGCAAGCGCCCATCATTGCGCAAGACAACGTTCGCAAACGGCTGGAGAGTGGTGGGGGCGGCGGCAATGGCGGATCGATCCACATGGACACTAAGCCCGCGCCGCACGAGGCGTTACCCATCATTACATTCGATCACGATGTCACGGTGCACCTCAACGGGGAAGATATCCGCGCCTTGTATTTCCCTGCCGGACACACCGATGGCGACTCCATCATTTTCTTTCCGCACTCGAACGTCGTGCACATGGGAGACGACTTTGTCACGTACGGCTTTCCCTTTATCGACGTAGAGAGCGGTGGCAGTATTAATGGCATGATCGATGCCGTCGACAAAGTGATTGCGCAGCTGCCGCCAGATGTCAAGGTCATTCCGGGACACGGACCCATCTCGGATCTTGACGACATGAAGGCCTATGTTGGGATGCTGAAGGAAACGCGAGACGTCGTGCAGAAAGCATTGAAAGACGGCAGGACTCTTGCTCAGATGAAGCAGGCGAAACTGCTGGATCCGTGGAAGAAATATTCCGGAGACTTCGTCAACGAAGATGCATTCCTGGAGACTTTGTACAATTCATTGACGGGTCAGAAGACAGGGAAATTCATCAAGCATAACTAGTCGACGCCAGCCGTATGATTTCCTGAGGAGCCTCATTTTACTTTGCACCTGACCCGCCGCCAATTTGCGCATTCGGCCTTCGCTGCCGGTATTGCAGCCGCGTTGCCTGCTGGTGTGTTATCGGGCTGCAGTGCGTCGAACGCGGCTCGTACTGCGAGTTCCGCGCTGGCCTCGGGGCCTCACGATATGCGGTTTGATACTGTCTCCGAGACTCCATTTCCTAAGAATTTTCTCTGGGGTACGGCCACTGCGGCTTATCAAATCGAAGGCGCGTGGAAGGAAGACGGCAAGGGCGAGTCGATCTGGGATCGATTCGCGCACACGCCGGGGAAGATCAAGAACGGCGACACGGGCGACATTGCGGGTGATTCCTATCACCGCTGGCATGAAGATATTGCGCTGATGCGGGCGATGAATTTGAACAGCTATCGCTTTTCGATTTCCTGGCCGCGCATTCAACCTGGCGGTTCGGGCGCTGCCAATTCCAGAGGAATCGATTATTACAGCCGTCTCGTCGACGCGTTACTGCAAGCGCGAATCCGGCCGTTAGTTACGCTCTATCATTGGGATTTGCCCCAAGCTTTGGAAGATGCAGGCGGGTGGCCTGATCGCGATACGGCTTCGCGCTTTGCGGACTACGTGGAGTTGGCGGCACGCGCTTTTGGCGACCGCGTCTCCGATTGGCTGCTGTTCAACGAACCCTTGGCCTTCACTTACAGAGGTTATCTCGAAGGGTCGCACGCTCCGGGACGCCAGAGCCTTTTCGCCTTTCTGCGTGCTTCGCACACGGTGAACCTGGCTCAGGGCACGGGCTTCCGTGCGCTGAAGGCCGCTTGTCCATCGGCGCGAGTGGGAACAGCATTCAGCATGTCATCGTGTGAGCCGGCTACGAATTCTGAGGAAGACAGAGTAGCAGCGGAGCGCGCTCACGCCATCACGAACGTCTGGTTCCTGGAGCCCGCGCTCAAGGGGCGCTATCCCGAAGCGTTGGCGTTTCTTCCGGACACTGCCATGGGGATCCAATCAAGCGATCTCGAAAAGATGAGGGCGCCGTTCGATTTCATCGGCATCAATCTCTACTACCGCACGATCGCGTCGGCATCGAGCACAGTGGAGCGCATCTCGCACCCCCAGCAATGGTTGTTTCCGGTGAAGATGGTGGGCGGCGAAAAAGGACCGAGAACCAGCATCGGATGGGAGATTTGGCCGCGGGCGCTCTATGATCTGGTCATGCGGATCACGCGCGATTTCAACCGGCCGGTGATTGAGATAACCGAGAGCGGGTGCGCCTACAACGACGGCCACGACGGCGACGGCGTGATACGCGACCAGCGCCGTATTGACTATCACCGTGAGTATCTGCAAGCTCTGGCCCGCTCGATCAGGGATGGTGCGGATGTTCGCGGCTATCATGCCTGGAGTCTGATCGATAACTTCGAATGGTCGGAAGGCTTCAGCCAGCGCTTCGGCCTGGCCTACGTGGACTTCAAGACGCAGCAGCGGGCGATCAAGGATTCGGGAAGATGGTACGCGAGAGTGGCAGCGGGAAATGCGGTGCCGGCGCTCGTGGCCGATTAAACCAGCGCGCAGCTTTCCAGCCTGACTATTTCTGCTGCATCACCAGTTCGCCGTTCTGCACTTTCAGATCGCCCACGTTGTTCGGCAGTTTCATGCGATCGCGCTGCTCGGCGAGCTTTTTCTGCAAAGCAGGATTCACCAGCGAAACCGGCACATTGAGATCACCCACCTTGAATTCAGTTGGTTCGAAGGTCGCGTATCCATCTTTCGAGGATAGGTGGCCGGATACGGTCACCCAGACATCTTTGCCGGCGATCTCGGTGAGAAATTGACCGTGCACGGTGTCGCCTTCGAAGCTTACCTGTTGATCCTTGATGGTGGGCTCGCCGCTACCGACATGGGAATCGGGCGAGAGTTCCTCAACTCCTGCAGCTCCCGCGCTTCCAACGGCCTGGGCGAGAGCTGCGCCCACTTCGTCGGAATTGAGGTGAACCTCCGCCTTCGGTTGAGGACTGGACGAAGCGGTCGGCTGACTTGGGGATGTTGGCGCTTGATAATTTACGCTGGAGGCAGGTGCGGCTTGCTGAGGCGGCGCAGGCTGTTGTGTCGCATGTTGGAACTCCTCCATCTTCTGCCCAAATGACTGGGCATTGGCGGCAATGGCCGCCGGGGTCTGGGGCTGAGCCACGGGAGCTGGCTTTTTCAATACCAGAACAATAGCCACAAGGGAGGCCAATAGCGTAGCAATGCTGATGATGCGGTCCAGCTTGATTCTCATGAAGGCTCGAGAACGGTCAGCCGCGAGACAGGCCCAGCATCATGGTAATGAAGGGAGGAGCCAACGCTCAGATTGCCGAAGTCACAAGGCGCGATGGTACTTCGGTGACGTTGCCGATGCCGGGCAAAGGCTGATCAGTCCAGCTTCTTGGCAAGCAACTCGTTCACCAGCTGTGGATTGGCTTGGCCTTTGGAAGCTTTCATTGCCTGGCCAACGAAGAATCCGATCATTGTCTTTTTGCCGGCGCGGTATTGTTCAAGCTGCTTGGGATTCGAAGCAATCACTTCATCGATGATCTTTTCCAAGGCGGTGGTATCCGACGACTGCTGCGGACGGCCTTCCGCTTCGTAGACCTCTGGGAAATCCTGGTTGCGTTCGAAGCTGAGGTCGTAAAGGTCCTTGAGCATTTTGCCGGAGATCGCGCCGCTCTCGACCAGATCGGCGGAGGCTGCGACGCCTTTCATGGAGATCGGGGACTGCTCGATTCCCAGCCCCTTCGTCTTGAGACGACCCATCAGTTCGCCCTGCACTAGGTTGGCAACGCGCTTGGGATTCTTCGCGGCTTTTGCCGCCGACTCAAACTGATCGGCGAGCGATCTCGAAACCGTGAGCACCTGCGCATCGTATTCCGTGATGCCGTATTCCTTCACCAGCCGCGCGCGGCGCGCTTCGGGGAGTTCGGGCAAAGTTTTGGTGATTTCGGCCTTCCACTTCTCGTCGACGACCAGCGGCAACAGATCGGGCTCAGGAAAGTAGCGGTAGTCATGCGCTTGCTCTTTGGAGCGCATGCTGTAGGTTTTGCCTTCCTGCGAGTTGTAGAGGCGAGTCTCCTGCGTGATTTTCCCGCCGGATTCAATCACTTCCACCTGGCGGGCGATCTCGTAGCTCAGCGCTTCGCGGATGAAGCGGAACGAATTCACATTCTTGATTTCGGTCTTCGTGCCGAACTGCTTCTGGCCGCGCGGACGGATGCTGACATTGGCATCGCAGCGCAGCGAACCCTCCTCCATGTTGCAATCGCTGACGCCGGTGTAGAGGATGATTTCCTTCAGGCGCGTCAGATATTCGTAGGCCTCGTCAGGCGTAGCGATGTCAGGTTCGCTGACGATTTCGATCAGGGGCACGCCAGTTCGGTTGAGATCGATGGCGGTCTTCTCGTCCGAGTCGGGAAAGCCCTCGTGGAGGCTCTTGCCGGCGTCTTCTTCGAGGTGCACGCGGGTGATGCCGATTTTCTTCTTGCCGCCTGGGACAGGGATTTCGCTGAATCCATGCTCGGCCAACGGCTTGTCGTATTGCGAAATCTGGTATCCCTTGGGCAGGTCGGGATAGAAATAATTCTTGCGGGCGAAGATCGAAGTCTCGTTGACGCAGCAATTCAACGCCATCGCAGCCAAGGCGGCGAACTCGACAGCCTTCCGGTTCAAGACCGGCAGCGCTCCGGGCATTCCGAGGCACACCGGGCAAACATGGGCATTCGGCGGAGCGCCGAAGCGAGTGGAGCAGGAGCAGAAAATCTTTGTTGCAGTCAGAAGTTGGACGTGGACTTCGAGGCCGATGACCGGCTCGTAGGCCGTGCGGGAGGCGACCGAGGTGTCCGCAAGGGTCGACATATCTCGTGATTATACTGCCCTCGCTCCCTTGGTCTAGCACGGCTCTTCTAGATCTTGTTGTGCAAAGCGCTCGGCTACTTCTCCATCGGAATCTCGAAATACATCAATTCCGTGCCTTTGGCGTCGTCGACACCGGTCACATACATGCGCGCGCCTTCCAAGGGTGCCGTGAGATCTTCGACGTCGAAGAAGAGGAATCCCGATTGCGTGGTGTGAGGCTCGACAGCTTTGGCGACGAATTGCGAGGTTGCGATCTCGTCGCGCTCTTTCTGACTCAGCCCGCCTTTCACTTTCTTCTGCGGGATGGGAATGGGGATGGGAGTAGTTTCATGAGGATTCGACAGGCGGCGGAACATATCTTCGGACGTAGCCGGCGTGAGCTTGGCGCGGCTGGCGGTGGTCAGCGTGACCTGCATGTTGGCGATAGAAATGGGTTGGTCGCCGTCGTTGGTGACTACGAAGAAGACGGGAAGGAATCCGTGCTGATGAAAGTTCAGGGAGAATATTTTTGACTTGTCGGAAGTGTCGTAGGGGTCGGCGGCGATCGCGACCTTGTCGTTCGTGTGGTCGTCGTGGGCGGGATAAGTCTTGGCGGGCTGAGCCGTAGGCTTTACGAAGTCCTTGGCAGCGAGTGAAAGTGCGAAGGCTGCGACCACACTGAGTAAGACCAACCCACGGCAAAAATCCGGTTCGCGCGAACGGGGCATGCTTCCAATTATAGAAGCTAACGCGATTGGGTTCGCGATGCTTCCGGCGGAAGCCTTCTCAAAACCCTAAAACCCAGAGGACGCCCTTCGGCTTCGCTGCGGGCAGGCTCAGGTATGCGAGGCCATCTTTGTTTAGAATGGCTCAGCTTGATCACTTCTCTTTACAGCTTTCTTTACAGCCTGGCGCTGGCTCTGGGGATGTTGGCGAGCTCGCCCTACTGGCTGTTTCAGATAGTGCGTCACGGGAAGTATCGGAAGGGCTTTGCGGAGAGACTGGGGCGATTGCCTTCGCGGCTGGAGTTGCCCGGGACGCAGGAGCCGGTGATTTGGTTACATGCCGTTTCTCTGGGCGAGGTGCTGGGAGTTGCCGGTTTAGCGGAGGAACTTCGGCGCCGTTGCCCGCACCATCGGATCTTCATTTCAACCACTACCGATACCGGGCAGGCGCTCGCCCGCAAGCGTTTTGGCGAGGCCAACGTGTTTTATTTTCCAATGGATTTCGCCTTCGCCGTTCGTCCTTATTTGCGGGCGCTGCATCCGGAATTAGTGGTGATTGCGGAAACCGAGTTCTGGCCAAACTTCATGCGGCTGGCGCGCGCACGAGGTGCGCGGATTGCGGTGGTAAATGCGCGCATCTCGGACCGCTCGTGGCCGAGGTATCGTCGATTCCGCCAGTTACTGCGGAGAGTGCTGGCAAATGTAGACTTGTTCCTGGCGCAGACATCCGAGGACGCGGTGCGGCTACGGGATATTGGCGCGAGCGCGGAACGGGTGCAGGTCACAGGAAACTTGAAGTTCGATATTCCTGTGCCCCCGCCGCCCGCGATCGTCGAGAGCCTGCAGAAGTCCATTACAGCGACGGGCGCTGGCCCGGTGCTGGTGTGTGGCAGCACGGTGGATGGAGAAGAATCACTGCTGCTGAAGGCGTTTGAGAATGTGCTGGTGCAATATCCGAGGACAGTGATGGTTCTTGCGCCCAGGCACCCGGAGCGCTTCCCTGCTGTGACGGCACTGCTCGAACAGATGTCGATTCGCTCCTGCCGGCGATCGCTGTGGAATGGCGAACCCTTGACGGGCCAGGTTTTGCTGTTGGATACAATTGGCGAGCTGGCGGCGTTGTATGCGATCGCCGATATTGCGTTTGTAGGGGGAAGCCTGGTTCCGCGCGGTGGGCACAACATTATTGAACCGGCGCAGCACGGTGTGGCCACCCTGGTGGGCAATCACACGGAAAACTTTCGTGACATCGTTAACCTGTTCCAAAGCCGGGATGCGGTGCGGATTGTCGGTCCGGCAGAACTGCCACTGGTGCTGCTCGAGCTGCTGGCCAACGATGGGGAGCGGACAGCGCTCGGACGGCGCGCAGTCGAGACCATGCGATCGCAGATTGGAGCTACGACGAGGAGTGCCGACGAACTGCAGAGGATGATGGCACGGCCATGAACTTCAATCCCCTGGCGGGCATTTACGGCGCCGTCGTCTGTACACGCAATCGACTGTATGACCGGGGTTGGTTGCGCTCGCGAGCGTTATGTGGAGCCGTTATCAGCGTGGGAAATGTTTCCGCCGGAGGCTCGGGGAAAACGCCGTTCGTCGTTTTGTTGGGTGGGCTGTTGAAGGCGCGCGGGATCCGCTTCGATGTGCTATCGCGTGGCTACGGACGCAGGACTCATGGAGTGCTGCTGGTTGATCCCGCTGGACGGTCGGGGGATTTCGGCGATGAGCCGCTGCTAATCGCAAGGCGATTGCAGGTTCCGGTGGTCGTTGGGGAAGATCGCTACGAGGCGGGTCGGTTTGCTGAGGCGCGGTTCGGTGCGCAGATTCATTTGCTGGATGATGGGTTTCAACATCGCGGCTTGGTGCGAGATTTCGATATCGTGTTGGTAACGCCGGATGACGCGCGCGATCAATTGCTGCCCGCGGGACGACTGCGAGAGCCGCTGCGTTCGCTGCGACGCGCCGACGCTGTAGTGCTGACTGGCGGGGCTTCCGCGGAGCCCTTTCCGCTCAAGGGTAAGACTGTGTGGCGGGCGCGGCGTGGAATCGTTGCTGAGAACGTACTTTCGCGACCCGTGGTGTTCTGTGGAATTGCACGGCCGCATAATTTTCTGTTGCAGTTGCGAACTGCGGGCATCGATCCAGTCGCGCAGGCGTTCTTCCGCGATCACCATGCATACACGGAGAAAGACGTGCGCGACTTGTTGGAACTTCGGCAGCGCAGCGAGGGCGACGGGTTTGTGACCACGGAAAAAGATGCGGTGAACCTCGGCGGTTATCTTGACGCGCTGGCGCCACTGGCGGTCGTCCCGGTCAAGATGGAGCTTGCCGACGCAGATAACGCTGTGGATACCATGCTGCGCTTGATCGAAGAGCGCCGCGGCCGCTCGTGAGAAAATGCCCCAGACAGCAAGGAAACGAATACCCACGGCATGACCAAGCATCTGAAGGAAGTTGAGCGGCTGCGGAAGATTATTGAAGGGTTTCCCAAGGTCACCATCACGGTGCTGGGGGATCTGGTGGCCGATGAATTTGTGTACGGCGAAATCTCGCGCGTGTCGCGCGAAGCTCCGGTGCTGATCCTGAAGCATCGCGAACGTAGGGTGGTACCGGGCGGGGGCGCCAACGCGGTGAACAACCTGGCCGACCTGGGAGTCAATGTTCTGCCAGTCGGAGCCATTGGGGAAGACGAACCCGGCCGCATGCTGTTGAAGTTCTTTCGCCACAAACACATTCCGATCAGCGGCGTTTTGAAAGACAAAAGTTATACGACGGTCACGAAGACTCGCATCCTGGCGGGCATGACGCACAATACGCGTCAGCAAGTGGTGCGTGTGGATCGCGAGCCGGAAAGCGCTCCGAACCAGCATCTGACGCGAGAGTTATTTCTGGCTGCGCGGGAATATTTGCGGGCTTCCGATGCCCTGCTGGTTTCCGATTATGGATATGGATCGGCCAGTCCGGCGATCGTGAACGCGTTGCGGCAGGCCGGAAGGCGAAGAGTTGTGCTGGTACCTTTGATTCTGGATTCGCGTTATCGACTGTTGGAATATTCTGGCGCCACGGCCGCCACTCCGAACGAACCGGAAGTGGAAGCGGCGCTTGGGGTTCAGATTGGCCACGATTGGCAAAAATTGATTAAGGCCGGGCAACAGATTATGGAGCGGATGAAGCTGCAGTCCCTGCTGATTACGCGGGGCCGGGACGGCATGGTGGCCTTCGATCAGAGACACACGCCAGTGGACATTCCGATTTTTGGTTCGGATGAAGTGGCCGATGTGACTGGGGCGGGAGATACCGTAATAGCGGCGTTCAGCGCGGCCTTGGCGGCCGGAGCTACCACGGAGGAAGCGGCGCAGCTAGCCAACTACGCCGGGGGCATTGTGGTGATGAAGCGCGGTACGGCAACTGTTTCCCGTGAGGAACTGTTGCGCGCGATTGACCAGACTCCGCCTTCGACAAGACCTCATTGATCTGAAGCGGTTTTGATCTGAAACAGCCGTCTGCCAGACGATAGATTGGAAATAACAACGAGACGAGACGACAAAATTCTGGGCCGTCGCGAGCTTCGCGATCGCGTCGAAAGCTGGCGGGCTTCCGGCGAACAAATCGTTCTGGCGAATGGGAATTTCGATCTGCTCCATGTCGGCCACGTGCGCTATCTGCGAGGCGCGAAGGAGTTGGGCGGGAAGCTTGTAGTGGCCGTCAATTCGGATCAATCGGTACGCGCGCTCAAAGGCGAGGGTCGCCCGATCATGCCCGCGGAGGAGCGCGCCGAAATTGTCGCGGCGTTAGTTGATGTGGATGCGGTTGTCATTTTTCCCGAACTTGATGTGCGCGCGCTCATTCGCGAGATTCGTCCAGATATTCAGGCTAAAGGGACGGATTACACAAGGGAGTCGGTTCCTGAGCGCGATGCAGTCGCGGAATATGGCGGACGCGTGGCAATCGTTGGCGATCCGAAGGATCATTCCACCAGTGAGATTATTCGCACGGGGCTGACGCCGAGGCAGCCGTGAGTCTTGCCTCTGTGCCGGGGAAAAAGATTGAACGGCTGCTGATCGTGCGTCTCAGTGCCATGGGCGACGTAATCCACACGCTGCCGGCAGTTCGTTTTCTGCGCGAGGCCTTTCCCGAAGCGTTCATGGGCTGGCTGATCGAAGAGCGCTGGGCCGAATTGCTGTGCCCGCCGGGAACTGCCCGTCGCGGTCCCCGGTCTTGGCTGCGTCCGCTGGTGGATGAAGTTCATACCGTCAATCTAAAGGCTTGGAGAAAATCGCTGGGCTCGATTTCCACTTTGCAGCGCGTTGCTACGATTTGGAATGATGTGCGCGATGCCGGCTACGATGCAGCAGTGGATCTGCAGGGGGCGATACGGTCAGCTTTGCTAGCGCGCTGGTCAGGCGCGCGGGTAGTTTATGGAGCCGCTGAACCACGAGAGGCCCCGGCGAGCATTTGCTACACGCGGAAAGTGGTCGCGCGGGGAAGACACGTTGTTGAACAGAATCTTTCGGTAGCTGCGGCTCTGGTTGGGCATTCTGTGCGATTATCGCCACCAGATATTTCGTGTACTTTTCCTCGTGATTTGCAGGCTGAGGCAAGTATCGGCGAGAGGCTGGCGCTAAGCGGCATTGGCGATTTCGCCATTCTGAATCCGGGCGCGGGGTGGGGTGCGAAGCGATGGCCGGCGGAGCGATACGGGCAAGTCGCCTGCGGGCTGGCAAAGCTCGGCCTGCGTTCGATTCTTAACTATGGACCGGGCGAAGAAGTGCTGGTCCAAGGCGCCGTGGCAGCGAGCGGCGGTACTGCTCGGGCCATGAGTTGCAGCATCACAGAGTTGATCGCCTTGACGCGACGAGCACTCCTTTTTATCGGCGGCGACACCGGGCCGCTGCATCTGGCGGCGGCGTTGCAGGTTCCGGTAGTGGCGATTTATGGACCTACCGATCCGGCGCGCAACGGTCCTTATGGAACGCGCAACATCGTGCTGCGCAATCCGAAGAGCACGACTACGCATGAGCGGCGGACCGCGGCGGATGAGGGATTGCTTGCGATCAGCAGTGATGCGGTGGTTAGGGCTGCAAGCAAGTTGCTGGAGAACGAGCTCAGGGGCTAAGGCCCGTCTTGACGTGAGCCCTTTATGCGGCGCCGAAGCGCCGCTCTTCCACATGGCTGAGTGGTCACAAATCGCGCGGCGCATTCGGGTGCCGCTGGGCTTTCTGTTTGCCGTGCTTTATTTCTGGCTGGCGCGGCCTACCTGGCGTTCAATGGCGCTGGGCGCGATGGTGATTGTGCCAGGCATTGTGATTCGGGCGCTGGCTTCGGGGCACGTGCGGAAGAACGAGACATTAGCCACTTCCGGTCCGTACGCTTATACGCGAAATCCGCTCTACTTGGGATCGCTGCTGATTGGGCTGGGATTCGCTGTAGCGGCGCGAAGCTGGTGGGTGGGTATTGTCCTGTTCGTGATGTTCTTCGCCATCTATCTTCCGGTCATCCGCGACGAAGAGGCATTCTTGCGGAAGACGTTTGCTGAGTTTGACGAATATGCTCGGCGCGTGCCGAGGATGTTACCGCGTTTGACGCCGGGTTCTGGTAACGAGGAAGCTTCTGCAGGATTTTCTTTGGAACTGTATTTGAAGCATCGCGAGTACAACGCGCTGCTGGGAGCGCTGGGGATGATGGCGGCCCTGATCGTAAAGATGATTTGTTCATGAGTTAGAAAATGGCTATGTGGCAGCTCTGTCGGCGAGGGACAGCACCGCGAACAACCCAAGCTTTTGTGAATGGAATCCTCCTACTGTTTTCCTGGTCTCTCGTCCTTGGCTGAGACGCGAGGCAGTGTTGTGGACCGCGTGGTGGTCTACAACAGGAACGGAGGCTGGCCCTGCTGTCACCGGGGAAAGAGCTGAGGTCGTAACCAGTTGCCCTTGGCGGCGAACCTAGCGGGCCGAAGATGCGGCAAGGAGACCATCGAACTCCCGAGGACTCGTACGTACTTGATTCGCGAAACCCCAACCGCCGTTTCTATAAGGCATGTCACATATCGTATCCGGGCCCGAAAGACATTGCGGGTGCCAAGAAATTGGGGGACATTGGTGATTACTTCTGCGCCACCAATTCCCTAGCGCGGCTCAGTTCTGGACGGGTGGAATTTGATCCATCGCAGACTTTCAGCAATAGGGCGTAATACTCTGTGGCATCCGCCGGTTTGCCGGCGGCTTCGGCGGCGCGGGCGGCGCCGTAGAGGCCGTTAAAGCGGTTGGGATTCAGCTTCAGGTCGGTCTTATATTCCGCCAGGGCTTGCTGCGGACGCTTGGCTTCGAGCAGCATATCGGCGAGCTGTTCACGAGCTGGAATACCTTCCGGTTCATCTCCCAGTCTGTCGGTCTTATCGGCGAGGGCACGCAGGCTGGCGATGGCCTCGTCATCCTTGCCTTCGGCGTGCATGACCCAGGCGGCCGCTTCCTTATAGTCCTCACCGACGGCCTCGGCGTATTGGGGTTTCTTTTCGGCGACGAACTCCTTGCGGATCATCTCGATCTGCTGCAGGTCTTTGTGGGCCTGCGCGAGATTACCGCTGCGGGCTGCGCCAATGGCACGCGCCCAATAAGTGATGGATTGATCTCCGCGGAGCGAGCCGGACACCACCTGCAGTTGCGCCGCGTCACTCCAGTGACGGAGTTCCAAATCGTAATTCGCGGGGAACTTGGTAAGGGCGTTGGTTTCCGGATCGAAGTCGGAGCCATACATCGACTTCATCTTCGGCATGCTCCTAACTTCGTCGATCAACTTGGCGGCGTCAGCCTCGCGTCCGCTCTGCAGGTAAGCGTAGATCAGAAAATCCATGGCGTGGAACTGGTGGCCTTCGCCGCCCATATGCATGGCGGCAGTTTTCCGCGTGGCGGCGATGGAGGCGAGGTTGGAGTTGATGTCGTCCTGCCAGAGACCGACGCGAGCGAAGATATGCGATGGCATGTGCAAGGCGTGAGGAGCCGCAGGTGCAACCTGCGCATAACGGCGGGCGGCGGGCAAACCGAGTTGCGCCAACTGCGGCTTATCGTAGGCATGGATCAGGTAGTGCGCCACGCCGGGATGGTCGGGCTCAATGGCGAAGAGCTTCTCCAGAATCGCCGCGGCTTGCTTGCGATTGGCAAAGGTCATGTCATCGTGCGGTTCGGAAGCTAACAGGGAAAGGGCGTAGAAGACGGCGGCCTCATGATCGTCAGGATAGGACTCGGAGACCTTCTTCATCGCATCGGAATAAGCTTGGGCGCGAGCCTCGTGCTTCAGTTTCTTGGAGTCGCTGTAAAAAGCTGCGACGGCCGCCAGGTATGCCTTCTCGCGCGGAGTGGTAGGACCGCCGGTGGTTCTTGCCTCGTGAACTTCGTCTAGGCCACGCTGGATGACCTTGGCATCGGGCTGGTTCCAGAGTTGATGCCACAGGCTCATAGCGACGCCCCAATGCGCCATCACGCAGTGAGGATCGTCCACGGCGATTTGAGTGAATTCTTTTTCCGCCTCTTCGTACCAGAAAGAATGCAGTAGCGCGACTCCGCGCTCGAAAGGCTTCTGGACGGCGGGCGCACAGGAAACTGGGAAGGCGACCGTGCCCAACTGGGCGGTGGTTAAGGCCTCATGGTGAGGCTGGGTTTGGTCATCGTCGGCAAGGGCGGTAGCGGTGAAACTGGTAAAGAAAAAGAGAAGAACGAACAGTAACCACAACCGGCGTTTCATAACGAACCCCCACTGAACAGCGAGTTTAGTCGGGCGGCCGGAGAGGGTCAAACTATCAGAACCTGACATTCGTGTGTCCACAAGGGCCACTCGTAGTCTGTAGGTCATGGCGCGCAGGTCTGACAACCTTCGCCGTAACCCTCCAAACAGAGAAAGCCCCTCGCTTACGCGAGGGGCTTATTCTCGGGGGGAGGGACTTGGTCGAGGCGACCTTAGGTCCCAACTGCATCGACTACAAATTACTTTGGTTGTTGTTGCTGATCAAGAGTGCCAGCCGGGGTGGAAGAACCGCTCGAGGCCAACTGCTCCAGATCATTCTTCAGCAGGCTGATTTCCACGCGCCCGCCGCTTAAGTGCTTGGTCTTACCGTTCTCGTCGGCGCTGGCCACGGGTGCGTTGCCCATGCCGACAAGGTAAATCCGGTAAACCGGAACCTCATTATTCAACACCATATAACGCACGACCGACTCAGCCATCTTCTGCGAATTGATGATCGCAGTCTGACCCTTCCCGGAAGCGAAGCCCTGCACTTCGATAATGTAGCCGTGCTGGCCTTTCACTCCATTGGCCATTTCGTCCAAAGCGTCTTTGGCATTCTTGCTGAGTACGGTCTGGCCGGGCTTGAAGCGGATTTCGGTCTGATTGGAAGCCTTGTACTGGTCGATGTTGCCAACCACGGTCTCGACGGTCTGAATACGGGTCGTCGCTTGCTGCGCGGTTTGCTGCGCCATGGTGGCCTTGTTACCGGCGTCAATGGCGTGCTGATCAGCCTCATTGGCCTTGTCCGAGGCCAGCTTGATGCCAGCCTGTGCGCGGGCGTCGGTGTCCTTAATCGCCTTGCCGTTAGCGGCGGTCAGATCGTCGAGCTCGTTGACGCGGTCGCGGATGGGATCTGTTTGGCGTTTCACATAACTCTTACGAGCAAACGGGTTTACGCGGCCCCAGAATCCTTCGCGGGCCGGAGCCTGTAGCGGCTGCTTGCCGGTACCATTCATGTTGTCGGTCGACTGTGTCGTCTGCGACGCCGCTGGCGGGGTGGACTGATCTTGAGAAGACGAAGTTTGCGCCAAGGCCGGAAAGGCAAGCACTGCGGCCAAGGGCAAAGTAGCTAACATACGGGTCTTCATAACAACTTCCTCCATTTTGGGGGAGCGTTTGGGGGCTCCACTCCAGCACGCCAGAACGGGCGTGTTGCGTGATTGATTGCGTCCCCTAAAACTACCGGTATACGCTGACGCAACGCACACCGAAAACCTCAAAACCTAGTCGCGAAGTTTCCGCGCGACCTCATACCTATTACAGTTCAGATGCCAAAAACGGGCTTTCAGGTTTAAGCTCTAAGCGCTTGATATCTAAGACATTATACCCCCATCCCGACTTGGAGGGTAGCCTGCACGGGTTGGCGCAGGGTAATTTTGGCAAACCTGATATAAAAACTGCGTAGAGTGCAGAAGTTCCGGGGAGACGAAATTGGGATCAATCAATATGAAAGAAACTGCGAAGCCGGTAGGGTTGAGGGCGCAGCATATCCTCGTATTTGGGTTGGCAATGATAGTTTGGGTTAGCAATGGGGCCTTGGCGGAAGCCGCAGACGCCCCGGAAGAGCCAGCGCCAGCGATGGCTTCGTCGCGCATTCCGGCTGATCACATGCATCAGTATTCCGATATGGCTGTGACCTGGATGCAGGACTACCTGCGCATCGACACCACGAATCCGCCGGGCCATGAGATGCGCGCCGTTTCGTTTTACAAAAAGATTCTGGATCAGGAAGGCATTGAAAATCGCGCTTTCGAATACACACCCGGGCGCGGGGACCTGTGGGCATGCTTGCCACACACCAGCGCGCACGCCGAGCGGCCGATCGTCCTGCTAAACCACATGGATGTGGTCACCAGCGATGCCGCTCATTGGAGGGTTCCTCCTTTTAGCGGCGAGATTAAAGACGGTTGGTTGTGGGGCCGCGGAGCGCAGGACATGAAAGATGAAGGACTGGCGCAATTGGTCGTCATGATGATGCTGAAGCGGGAGAAAGTGGAACTTGACCGCGATGTGATTTTTCTGGCGGTAGCCGATGAAGAAGTTCTGGACACGGGCTCCGACTGGTTCGTTGCCCACGAGCGCGATTTGCTGGAGAACGCGGAGTTCTTAATCAACGAAGGTGGAGAGAACCTGCTCGATCAGGGGAAGGTGAAATACGTGGGCGTGGATGTGGGCGAGAAGACGACATTCTGGCTGCATGTGGTGGCGCATGGGCGTCCGGGACATGCCTCGCGACCGATCGTGGATTCTGCGCCCAATCGTCTGGTGCATGCGCTGGACCGCATTCTGGCGTACCGCACGCCGCTGAGGGTGCTACCGGTCGTGGAAGAGTTTCTACTGGACATGGCGCCGTACGAACCGCCGGAGCAGGCGCGGGAGTATCGCAACATCCGCAAGGCGATCGCAGACAAGAAATTCCAGCAGGACGTGGAGAAAGACGAGTCGTTGAACTTCCTGCTGCGCGACACCATTTCTCTAACCATGTTTGGCGGCTCCGAACAAACCAACGTAATCCCGCCCGAGGCTTGGGCGAACCTGGACGTGCGCATTCTGCCCGGTGGAGACCCCAAGGCGTTGCTGGAGCAAATCAGGCGAGTGGTCGACGATCCAAGCGTCACGGTCGAACCGCTGGACCCGGAGTTTCGCGTGGCCAATTATTCACCCACGAATACGGCCCTGTACGGGGCCATCCGAAAAGTCTCGGAACAATATTTCCCGGGAGCTCCCGTCGTCCCGCATATCACCAGCGGTTACACCGAGAACCAGCGTTACCGTCCGCTGGGCATCATTGCTTACGGTTTCAATCCTTACACGGCGACGGAAGAAGAGGGCAACACCGAACACGGAAACGACGAACGGATTCGCGTGGAGGAAGTGCGGCGAGGTCCGAGGATTTTGTTTGACGTGGTGGCGGCGGTGGCGGGAGAGAAGCAAAAGCTTGACAGCCCTTGAGTTACTTTCCGAGGCAATACTTCTCATACTGTTCGATGATGAAGTGATCGGTCATGCCGGCGATGTAATCGCAGACCACCCGGGGAAGGGACTCCCGTTCGGCTTTCTCATGATAGTGGTGCGGCAGGGCTGAAGGGTTTTTCATCCAGAACGCGAACAGCTCCGTGACGACGCATTCAGCGTCGTCTTTTTCTCCTGCTAGCGAGGGGCTGTAATAGAGATTGTCATAAAGAAAATCCTTGATTTGCTTGCGTTCGTCTTCTACTTCACCACTGAAAGCGGCCAAGCGCTCGGGATGCAGGCGAACATCGGCGAGAGTTTCAATTCCAGCCTGCACCACCCGCGCTTGGGTATTGGTGATCAGGTCGCCAACCAAGCGGTTGAACACGCGTTTGAGGGCTTCATTAAATTGCAATTTTTCTGGCGCGTCAGGATAGATCGGTTCGACGTGGCGAAAAAAGCGTTCAAAGACTGGAACACCGGCGCGGATTTGCTCGAGCGTGAGCAGACGGGCTTCGTAGCCATCGTCGAGATCGGCGGTGTTGTAACCGATTTCATCGGTTAAATCAACGAGCTGGGCTTCGAGCGGAGGGCGCTGGTTGAGCAGATACTCCGCCAATTCCGGATGCTGTTCCGCATCGTAATCGCGCGAGTGCTTAATGATGCCCTCGCGCACCTCAAAGGTCAGGTTCAGTCCGCGAAAGGCCGCGTAGCGCTGCTCGAAATCTTCAACAATGCGCAGGGCGTGCAGATTGTGATCGAAAAACAGCCCGTGCTCGCGCATCGCGGCATCGAGAGCCTTTTCGCCTGCGTGACCAAAGGGGGGATGGCCAAGATCATGCACCAGCGCCAGCGCTTCCGCTAAATCAACATTGAGGTCCAGCGCGCCCGCGACGGTGCGCGTAATCTGCGCTACTTCGATGGTGTGGGTGAGACGATCGCGGAAATGGTCAGAATAGCGGCGCGTAAAGACCTGCGTCTTGTCTTCAAGACGACGAAAGGCGCGGGCGTGGATGACGCGGTCGCGGTCCCGCTGGTAGTCATTGCGATAGGGATGAAGCGATTCGGGAAAACGGCGTCCGCGGGAACGTTCTACCTGTACCGCGTAGCCGGCCAGCATGCCTGGAGTTTAGCAGAGTTGCTAATACCGAGTACCTGGTTGCGAGTACCTAGCATTGCCGCCTGGGTCGTCTTGGCTCGGAACTAGGTACTGGGTATTAGGGACTCGCTACCAGTTACTGTTTCCCCGATTCTTCCTTGGCCAAGCGGACTTTGGCGGCGTCGAGCTTGGTCTGCGTGGCGACCAACAGATCGGTGTCGACTTCCGCGGGCACGGTCTTATTCCATTCTTCCACGGCCCGCTCCCAGTGAGCTGCGGCCAGCCTGAGCCGACCTGTTTTCTGGAAGAGATCGCCAAGATGATCCTGCACGGTTGGGTCGGACCCCATCCGCAAGGACGCTTTGTTTAGATTCTCTTCGGCGAGATCGTACTTGCCAAGCTTGAAGTAAGCCCATCCCAAGGAGTCAAGATAAGCGCCGTTCGTGGGATCAAGACTCACGGCCATCTTAATGTAGTTGAGCGAGTCTTCGAGCTGCACTCCACGATCGGCATTCATGTAACCCAGATAATTCAGCGTTACGGCGCTCTGTGGGTTGGCGGCCAGCACCTTCTTGAATTCCGCTTCAGCTTGGTCGTACTTCTTTTCGTGCTCATAGGTGTCGCCCCGCAAGAAGTAGACGTACTCTCTGTCCTCGGGCTTGGTGGAAAGCTGCTCGGCCTTGTTGAGCACATCCTCGGCATCGCTATAGCGTTTGAGACGAGTGTACATGATGGCCAATCGGACGTAGACTTCGCGATCTTCCGGCTTGCCTTTCAGCAGTGAGCGCACATCGGCGAGAGGCTTCTCGGGATCGCCTGTGTCAGCCAGCTGCGCATCCAAAACCATGCGAAGCTCGCGGTCATCCGGCATTTTCTGCACCGCTTCCCGAGCAACGGCAGTCGCTTGCGGCCACTGCTTGGCTTCGCGATGAGTATCGATGATGTCCTGATAGCCGGTTTTGGCATTGTCGTCGCCGAGAGGAATCAACTTGCGGAAAGCGTCCACCGCTGCCGCATAGTTTTCCTGGTCGCGATAAACCATTCCGAGACGCTCGATAAAGATTCCACGGTTGTTGCGGTCGCCCTGGGAATAGCTGCTATCGGGCTTCTCGGTCTTTTTCAGAAGATCCTGCAAAATCTTGATCGCTTCGTCGTAGCGCCCCTGCGCTTCGTAGACCACCGCAACGTTATAGGGAACTTCCAACGCATCGGGGACCATGGCTTCGGCTTTTTTCAGACCATCGAGCGCCTGATCATACTTACCCTGCCGGCGATAGATCTCGGACATGCGGAGGTAAGTTTGCGCGTCTTCAGGATTCGCATCGGCAATCACTTTATACTGATCGAGGGCGGCATCGATTTGACCATCATTCAGGAGATTTTCAGCGAGGCCACGGATGGCATCGAGATTGTCTCGATCCAACTGGATAGCGTGTTTATAAGCGTCGATCGCGTCCTTGTAATTTTTGCGCTGCTCGTAAGTGGCGCCGAGCGCGGCATACAGCTTGGCGGAGCGGCCGGTATCGGGTACGGCGCTGAGCACCTGCAGAGCATGAGAAGTGTCGCCTTCATCGCTGTAGAGCAGGGCGAGTGTAGTGACGGCCTCTTCGGAATCGGGATCAAGCTTGACCGCGGTCTTAAGTTCGTTTTCCGCTTTTTGCGAGTCGTTATCCAGGCGGTAGAGGCGGCCCAGCAGCAGGTGGTCGTCCACATTCGTGGGCTCAATTTTGATGATATGTTCGTATTGCTCGATGGCCAGTCTAAGCACATTCTCCGAGCCATTGCCATTGTTTGGCATATCGCCGAGAGAGCGCAAATAGATCCGCCCTAACAGCTTATGCGCTTCCAGGTTGTTGGGATCGCGCTTGATGATGTCCTGGGCTTCGAGCACGGCGTCGCGGATGCGTCCAGTTTTCACATAAAGTTCGGCGAGGCCGGAGGTAAGAAATTCAGAGGAGGGATCGGCCTCGATCGCGAGGCGATACTCTTCCATCGCCTTGTTGGCCAGTTCGCTGCGCCCATAGGCCGTGACCTGCTCTTCGTACAAGTGCGCCAGTGTGTAGTGATAATAGGAAGCGGCATGGTCCACTTTTTTGTGCGCCGAGGACTGCGCGGGCTTGGAGTCAGCCGCTTGGGCATCGGCCGGGGTGGATGGACTGCTCTGCGCGGACGCCGCCGCTGCCAAAAAGGACAATATTACGATTGCTCGAAAAATTCGATTCATGCTCGACCTGACGACGCTGGAGTTGATTCCGAGAGAACTATTCGTACTCGAACTGAGCGCACTTCCTAAAACCATAGCCATTGGATGCACAACCGACGAGGCTGGGTGCCCTAATTCTAACCCGTTCGGCGTCCGATGGGGAAAAACTCTGCGAGAGATCGAATGCGCGAGGCAGCCGGAAGTACAGGGACTGCGGCGGCTTGCAGGTGCTAATTGTCAAGTTCGGTAAAGGACTCGGGATGCCTGTCCAGGAGGATTTGGCCCCGCACCTCGTCGCAGCATCAACCGCGCGCTAGTGGCGGAAGTGGCGTACTCCAGTGAACAGCATGGCGAGGCCGAGGCGGTCGGCGGCGGCGATGACCTCGGGATCGCGCTGCGAGCCGCCGGGTTGGATGATGGCGGTGGCACCCGCCCTGGCGATTTCCTCGACGCCGTCAGGGAACGGAAAGAATGCGTCGGAAGCGGCCACCGTTCCTTTCAGCGGCAATTGCGCTTTCAGGGCGCCGATCTTGGCGGAATCGACGCGGCTCATCTGTCCGGCGCCGACTCCGACGGTTTGCCTGTCGCGCGCGTAGACGATGGCGTTCGACTTAACGTGCTTGCAGACTTTCCAGGCAAACAGAAGTGTGCGAATCTCTTCCGGCGTGGGAGCCCGTTGGGTAACGACTTTCAGATCGATATCTTGCAATGGCCGGACATCGGCATCCTGCAGGAGAATTCCGCCGGTAATATTTTTTAGAATCCATTTTTGCGCGGCGGGCTCAACTTCGACCAGGCGAAGATTCTTCTTGGTGGCGAATCGTGCTTTGGCAGCTTCGTCGAAGGAGGGAGCGGCAATTACTTCCAGGAAAAGCTTGTGCATTTCTCCGGCAGCTTCGGCGTCGATGGGATGGTTTACGCCGATCACGCCGCCGAATGCGGAGACAGGATCGCATTCCAGCGCTCGCTGAAAAGCTTCGGCAAGCGTCTTGCCGGTTGCCGTACCGCAGGGATTGGTGTGCTTGATGATGGCGCAGACCGGCTCATCGAATTCCTGAGCGAGATCCCAGGCGGCTTGCAGGTCGACGATATTGTTGTAGGAAAGTTCCTTGCCCTGAATCTGTCGAGCATTGGCTACTCCGACGCCGGAACCGTCGGAATACATCGCCGCCTTCTGGTGCGGATTCTCGCCGTAGCGCAGGTCGAGTGTTTTCTGGAATGAGAGGCGAAGCGCTTGCGGAAAAGTATCGTTCGTGGGCGGTAGAGGAAAATCCGCGGGGATGCGTTCGAGAGTGGAAGCAATGGCGGAGTCGTAGGCCGCGGTGGTGGCGAAAGCTTTTTGCGCCAGGCGCCACTTAGTTTCAAGTGAAAGTGCGTCGCCGGTGCGGGCAAGCTCTTCGGCTATGGCCGGATAATCGGCAGGCGATGTGACGACAGCAACATCGTGAAAATTCTTGGCGGCGGAGCGGATCATGGAAGGTCCACCGATGTCGATGTTCTCGATCAACTCTTCGAACACCACACCCGGCTTGGCTGCGGTTTTCTCGAAGGCGTAGAGATTCACCACGACCATGTCAATCGGCTGAATGCCATGCTCGGCCACGGCCGCGGTGTGCGCAGGATTCTCGCGGCGGTACAGAATGCCGCCGTGCACCTTGGGATGCAGCGTCTTGACGCGGCCGTCGAGCATTTCAGGAAAACCGGTGAGATCGGAGATATCTTTGACCGCGATGCCGGAATCGCGCAGCAGCTTGGCTGTGCCGCCGGTGGAAACGAGTTCAATGCCGTGGCCGGAGAGTTGGCGGGCAAAATCTACCAAGCCGGTTTTGTCGGTGACGCTGAGAATGGCGCGCTGGATGCGGGAAGTGCTGGAAGACATGATCGGCCTCTTAGAAGGAGCGACCGAAAATTCTATCAGCTAGCAGTCGGTGGTCGCTGGAATCTGCCAAGTCCAAGAAAAGATTGCGCGCGACCGACGACTATCGACTAACGGAGGCTCTACGCTTTCGCCTTGGCCTTCAGCTTGACGTGACCATCGGTGAGTTCGACGGAGAATTCGACGTCCTGGCAGTGGTACTGCTTGCGGATTTGTTCCGTCTTTTTCTGCACAAAGGCCGCGAAGGAATCGAGGTTGCCGGAGACACTCTCACCCGCTTTTTTCTTGGCCGCGACCAGCGTGTTGTACAGGCGCTCCACCTGTTCGCCCTCGGCTTTATCCACGCTGTGTACGGTGAAGGGCTGCGATGCCGCTGGCGCGGCCGTTGCGCCCGCTGCCCCATGACTCAATCCATAAACCTGATGTTGCGGCTTGTGCTCCTCTTCGGCAACACGCACTCCCTGCACGCCGAGGAGGGCATCCTGCGGGCGGCGATAGCCTTCCTCGCGGATGCGTGACTTTTTGCGCCACAGATCGCTATAGACGGCATAGCGTTGCGCCATTTCGTTATAGCGGTAGCGCTGGGAAAAGTTCATACGTCCGCCGTCGGAAAATTTGCGCAGCAGCGAGAGTACTTTCCACTCAATGTCGGTGGGGGGGCGCTTGGTTGGATTGCTGAAGTAGACCTCGTACTCGATCTTCAACCGCCGCAGTTGGGTCTCGAGTACGTTCAATTCTTCGTCGGTGGTCACAAGAGGTCTCCAGGTCAACAGTGTAGTGAGAATGGGATCCGGCGACGAGGTACCCGGCGGTCACCGTGGTCATGGTACGAAGGTAATCAGCTATCAGCTTTTGGCTCTAGCTGTCCACGCCATAGGAAAAAAATAAAACAAGATCGATTGGAGAACAGTGGGATAGGGTGGGAGCTCGCTAAAGGCTAAGACTAATGGCTTAATGCTTACTTTGAATTCGACGCCATCTTCTTGACCATGGCGAGAACCAGCTTGCGGTCGCTCTCGTTAAGGTTGGTGGCGTAGCGCCGGACCTGGCTGAGGAAGCGAACTTCGTCGTCGGAAAGCTGCGGCAATCCTTTGGAGCCGTTTACGTGGCCGGATTCGGAGAAGAATTGCGAGAGCGCGATCTCCATGGCGCCGGCGATCTTCGACAGCGTATCGAGAGAAGGAATGGTGTGGCCGTTCTCTACGCGCGAAAGGTAGCAGCGAAGCAGGCCGGTACGCTTCTCGATGTCTCCCTGGGACATGCCTTTTTGCAGCCGGTAGTTTCGAATGGTCTCGCCGATGTTGATGGTTGGAAGCATTGCAGGATGCGACATAGTAACCAGACCAGCAATTTCTGGCAAGTGGAAATTAGTGCTATATCAAAACCAGTGCAATCCGGACCTGACTAAGCCCAATCGTCTTTACGCTTACACATCGTGCAAGGAACGAATCGCGAAACTGACGTTCGCTACCGGCGCAGCAGCAGCAATCAATGTTTACCTTTTCAAGTACTGTCCTAGAAAGCGGATGGTTCGTTGCCAGGCGTCAGCGGCATCGGCAGCGCGGTACCCGTCTTTGTTGTTGGGGTTTTCGAAAGCATGACCGGCATCATCGTAGATCTTGATTTCAATTTTCTTGCCCTGTTGTTTCATGACCGCCTCAAATTTGTGGACGTCGTCAGGTGTAATGCCGCGGTCCTGGCCTCCGAACAGTCCGAGGATGGGAGCGTTGATTTTCTTAATCGCTTCGGGATCAGTGGCAAGATGGCCGTAATTGATTACATCGGCGGCAAGCGTGGGTTCATCCAGCGCGACATCAAGCGCATAGCCTCCGCCCATGCACCAACCAATAGCGCCGATGCGGTTCTTCTTTAGGTTCGGTTGCGACTGGAGAAATTCAACAGCGGCGTGCAGGTCGCGCTTGGCCCGGTCTTCGGGAACGCCGCGCATCAATTCGTGCGCCATGTCCGGAGTAGTCGCGACTTTGCCACGATACAAATCAATGGCGAGAGCCTCATAGCCTTGATCCCCCAGCTTCGAAGCTTGTTCCTTCACCCAGTCGTTCAATCCCCAGTATTCGTGGATGACGATCAGAGCCGGAAATGGGCCTTTACCGGAGGGCGTGTAGAGCGCAGCTTGTACAGTCTCGTCTCCGCTTTTGTAAGAGACGGACTTGCCGGCGGCGGCGAAGCAAGGGGAAGCAAAGAGGACGACAAATATCAACCAGCAGGCTTTCTTCATGGCTTGAGGCCTCAGAATCAGGCGCAGTCACAATTGCAACTCCATGTACAACGCTCCGGCAATCGGGTTCGTGCAGTAGGGCGCAATCTTCCGGAACCCGAGCTTGCGATACATTTCAACCGCATCCTTCATAACTGGCTCCACGGTGTCGAGGCGCATGCGTTGATAGCCAATCCGTCGCGCCTCTGCCATGATGCGCTCGGCTAGTGCGCGTCCGATGCCTTTTCCGCGAGACTGAGGACGAAGGTACAACCGCTTCATTTCGCAAATGCATGAATCTAGTTTGTGGAGCGCGACGCAGCCCACGACTTGACCTTCATACTCCGCTAGCAGCAAGCGGCCAGCGGGCGGAGCATAGTCGCCAGGCAAAGCTGCTAGTTCCCCGTCGAAGTTCTGAAAGCAGAGGCTGAAGCCGAGGGATTGCGCATACTCCAGAAATAATTCCCGAGCTTGTGCGATCCCGCCCGCCGTCTCGGCTGGAAAAATCGAAAGAGCCTTTGCCGCCGAGGACGCGGAGAACGCCGAGGGAAGTGCCGACGCAAGCTCTCTATCCGATTCCATTTTCGTTACTCCCTCCGCAATCTCTACGTGGTCGACGGTGAGCTTCTTCCTAGCCCATCAGCATGCCGCCGTTTACGTTAAGCACGTGGCCGGTAATGTAGGAGGCTTCGTCGGAAGCGAGAAAGGCCACGGCGTTCGCCACATCGGCGGGGGATCCGACACGGCCAAGAGGAATCTGTTTGGCGGCATTCTGCTTGAACTCCTCGCCGAGGACCTCGGTCATGGCGGTTTCGATGAAGCCGGGGGCAACAGCGTTGCAAGTAATATTGCGCGAACCAAGTTCGCGGGCGACGGCCATGGTTAATCCGATCAGCCCGCCTTTCGAGGCAGCATAGTTCGCCTGGCCCGCTTGGCCCATCTGCCCGAAGACGCTCGAGATGTTGATGATGCGTCCCCAACGCTGCTTGAGCATGGAACTGGTCACTTGCTGAATGCAGAGATACGCCGAAGTGAGATTGGTTTGCAGCACGGCATCCCAATCGGCGCGCTTCATGCGCATGATGAGCTGGTCGCGGGTGATACCGGCATTATTAACGAGGATATCAACCTTGCCGAACTGAGCGATGGCTGACTTGAGGGACGCCTTGACCTGCTCTTCATCGGTGACGTCGAGAACGCAAGCTGCGGCCTTGCCGCCAGCCGCGGTGATTTCGTTCACGAGCTCGTTCAGTTTGTCTTGATTGCGAGCGGCCACGGCAACCGCCGCACCGGCTGTGGCGAGCTTCAGCGCACAGGCTCGTCCAATGCCTTGTGACGCGCCGGTGACGAATGCCACTCGCCCTGAGAGGGACATGAGTTTCTCCTGAGTTCTTTTCTACGAATCTCAACTAAGTCTTTAGCTCGGAACGTGAGATTATACCCGCCTCCGCTTCGATTCGGCGCGAACCAGCGGCCAGATGAGCACCTCCAGCTTTCGGGCGAAGAGCAGGTGCGCAGGACCGCGAGGCAGTGATATCGCGGAGGCCGCGGCGATGGTGTTGGTTTCAAACTCTGCTTCAGCATCCTGCAAAGGCCATGGCGCATGATGAATTTCCCCGCAATAGACTTGGCCTCGATGCGTAGTGTAGAGACAATATCGTTCGGTGAACCAATGTTCGATCGAGCCTCTGTCGGCGAGCCTGATCTTTTCCATCGGACGATATTGACTTATGAATTCGGCAGGACCGCGATAACGATGGGAGGAATAGTGGATGACGCCATCTCGTTGCTCGGCAGACATATCCGCGTGAAAGTAGGGTAAATGGAAGAACGTACGGGCGGCCCATACCGCCGGCAGGTTGGCCGCATCCAGACTGAAGAAATAAACCCCCGGCTTGCCGCCGTAAATCAAGTAGGTGCGCAGGTTCAGTTCCGGAAAGCGCGAGATTCCCGGCAGCGCCGGCAGTCCGCGACGGCGAATCCCGCTCATATGAAAGGGTACGACTCCAACCCAGCATTGGCCGTCGAACATATCAAGCGTGAGTTCCGAGGGGATGAGAGGCCGTACCACGGCGGCGGGAAGCGGCCAGTGAGCAAAGAGCAGATCGTGCCAGGTCTGTTGCATGACCCACCGACCCGGAGCTAACGGCCAGGGACGATGGTCGACCTTCTGGAGTAAGGGATGCACTCAATAGTTTAGGACAAAGGACAAGAATCGCGCTTTCGTCTCCTCGGCGAGTCACTGCGAGGTTATCCACAGAGCGCGCCAGTATTATTCCTGCAAACCGATTGCGCATTGCGCGCACGCCGATTAACATTCGAACACTCCCATGACTCCAACTGTGACGAATGAAGTGATCGCAATGCCCGAGCCATCCAACCAGAAATCAACGAGTGCGGATAAGAGTTCGTCCAGTCCTGGCCACCGTTCGGCGCAGCGCGCCTCGGCTACAGAAAGCCTCCCGGGGCAGGAACCACGAGACGGCGAGCATGACCCGCTACGGGAAGCGGCGCCGGACCAGGCGCCTTCCACCGAGGTGTTTGCCGTTTATGGCGTTGAGCCTGAGATTCAGGCTTACGCTATGGCCAAGTATTCGCGATCGGCGCTGTCGATGAAGGAGTCGCTGCGCGAGATCAGCGCGCAGAAGGCCGAGAAATTTCTCAACACGTTTTACTTCCAGTATGGCCACCGCTCGATTGCCGATTTGGCGCACATCGCACTGGCTGTCGAGAAACTCTCCCTTCTGGCGGCTATCGAACTGGTCGACGAGCAGCGCTGGGACGGGCAGGAGCGGTCCACTCGCTATCAGGATTTCAAGAAGAGCGGTTATTACATTCCCGACTTTGGCACCGACGCTGAAGCTCGCAAGCTCTATCGCGAGACGCTCGACTTTCTTCTTGCGGAATATGAAGCGCTCTCCGCGCACATGACGAATTATTTGATCAGCATCACGCCGAAGCCTGCTGATATGAAGCAGGAGCCGTATGAGCGCACGTTGAAGGCGCGGTCCTTCGACATCACGCGTTACCTGCTGCCGCTGGCCACCAACACTTCGCTGGGTGAGATCGTGAACGCCCGCACTCTCGAAACCCAGGTGGCGCATCTGCTCTCGCACCCGCACAAAGAAGTTCGGGTCCTCGGCGAGTCGTTGAAGAGAGCGGCAACATCCGCGGCCTACGACGTGAATGCGGAGTCGTTGCGCGAATTGGTGGAGGAGATTCGCAAGCTGAATCCCGAGTTGGGTGGGCGTGCGGAGCAAGAATTGCTGCACGAAGTTCGAGTCGCGCCCACGCTGGTGAAATATGCCGATCCGAATCCGTATGAAATCGAAACTCGCCGCGAATTGCGGCAGGCGGCGCGCGAACTGATGAAGAGCGAATCGCTTGCGCCCTCGAAGGCGATCGTCGATCTTCTGGACGAAGAGCCGCTCGAAGTCGAGATTGCGACTACTTTGCTCTACGAGCATTGCCACTTTTCATACCGCCAGGTGCGGCAGGCGGTCCAGGTTTCCGGTGAAAGGTATCGGCGGGAGATTATCGATCTCGGACTGCGGCATCGCGGCAAGTACGATGAAATGTCACGCGCCTTCCGCGCCGGACAGCAATTCCGCTTCGACATCCTGATGGATACGGGCGGCTTCCGCGACATGCACCGTCACCGCCGCTGCATTCAGGTGATGCAAGGGTTCACCACAGAGCATGGCTACGAGATGCTGCTCGATCTCGAAGACGCCGGCGTGCGCGGCCGCTTCGATGCCGCCATGCGGCGCGCGCAAACGGCGGTTGCGAAGCTTGCTGCTCGCAAAACGCCTGAGGCCGAAGAAAATTCGCAGTACGCGATTCCGCTGGCGTATCGCAAGCGCGCCCTATTCAAGATGGACTTCGCCGAGGCGGTTTACATCTCCGAACTGCGCACCACGCCGGCAGGGCATGTTTCCTATCGGAACGTGGCCTACGCCATGTACGAGGCTGTGGCGCGGAAGTATCCCGCGCTAACCAAGTATTTTCGCGTGCACGATGTGACGGCGCCGGTGGATTTGCTGCAGCGGTAGAAACCGGGCGCGAGTTCCGGTTTGGGCGAAAATGATAATTATCTTGATTCGTCTTTTATTCGCTTCAATCTGTATGTATAATCCGGCCAGATTAGTTTCGATTTAGTTCTGCACTTTTATTAAGGAGCCACCAATGGCGGACGAACGGGGCAAGCAAATTGAGCTCGCGGTTTCACAGATTGAGAAGCAGTTTGGCAAAGGCTCGATCATGCGGTTGGGGTCGAAGGAAGCGATTGTTCCCATCTCGGTGATTCCGACAGGCTCGATTTCGTTCGATGCGGCGCTGGGCGTAGGCGGCTTTCCCCGCGGCCGCGTAGTGGAAGTCTTTGGACCGGAATCTTCGGGCAAGACCACCATCACTCTGCAGGTGATTGCCGAGGCGCAGAAAACCGGTGGCATGGCCGCGTTCGTGGACGCTGAGCACGCGCTCGATCCCGCCTATGCGAAGAAGTTGGGTGTTGACGTTGACAATCTGCTGGTTTCGCAACCGGACTACGGCGAGCAGGCGCTTGAGATCACGGAAGCGCTGGTACGCTCGAATGCCATTGACGTGCTCGTAGTTGATTCCGTTGCGGCGCTGGTGCCTAAGGCTGAACTCGACGGCGAAATGGGAGACAGCCACATGGGGCTGCAGGCGCGGCTGATGTCGCAGGCACTGCGCAAGCTCACGGGAACGGTTTCCAAGTCGCGCACCTGCCTGATCTTCATCAATCAAATCCGCGAAAAGATTGGCGTGATGTTTGGCAATCCCGAGACGACCACCGGTGGCCGCGCGTTGAAGTTTTATTCGTCGGTGCGCGTGGATATTCGGCGCATCGCGGCCATCAAGGACGGAGACGTGGTGACCGGCTCGCGCACTCGGGTAAAAGTCGTTAAGAATAAAGTGGCGGCGCCGTTCCGCGAAGCCGAGTTCGACATTCTTTACGGCGAGGGCATTTCCCGCGAAGGCGACCTGCTGGATATTGCAGTGAACAACAACATCCTCGAAAAATCCGGATCGTGGTTCAGCTACAAGGGCGAGCGCATCGGCCAGGGACGCGAGAATGCCCGCCAATTCTTGAAAGACAACAAAGACACCATGGCCAAGCTCGACACGGAAGTGCGTAAGGCGCTGGGGTTGATTGCGACGACGACGCAAGCGCATCCGGCAGCCACCCCCGCGCAGGTGGTGCCGTCAACGGGAGCCCGGGTCACCACCATGCCGAGTGCCCCTCCCGAACCCGCCAAGGTGCCGATAGCTGCGAAGCGCTGAGCTATGCATTGGGACACGGCGGTCAATGCGCCGTGTCCCGAAGCATACTCATTCCGAATTGCCATCTCTGCTCCTGCCCGAATAGAATCCCTTATTACCTAGCACGGCGGCTTCCTGCGAGGACCCTTGAGTAAAGTCAGCGCCCTTTATCCCGGTTCGTTCGATCCGCCCACCAACGGACACCTCGACCTGATTGAGCGAGGCGCCAAGATTTTCGAAGAACTGGTGGTGGGCATTCTCAGGAACACGGAAAAGAGCCCCATGTTCAGTCTGGCGGAGCGGCTGGAGATGCTGAAAACGCTCACCGCACACTTGAAGAATGTACGCATCGAAGCCTTTCACGGGCTGATGGTTGAATATGCCAAGTCGATCGACGCGACCTGCGTCTTGCGCGGCATTCGAGCGGTGAGCGACTACGAGTACGAGTTGCAGATGGCGCTGATGAACCGCAAGCTCGAACCTACATTGGAGACGGTGTTCATGATGCCCGCCGACAAGTATTCTTATGTCAGTTCGCGGCTGGTACGCGAAGTGGCGCAGATCGGCGGCCCAGTAAAAGGTCTCGTCCCAGAAGTGGTCGAACAAAAGCTGCGCGAAAAACTTGAACCCGCCTACAAGTTCCACGACGAGATGCAGGAAGCGACGGCTCGATCGTCGGGTGCAAAAGAAACGAAAAGGAAAAGGAGAGTATGACGACAGCGATCAGCGACGCCCTGAAACTCACGGACCGAATCAACCGCATTGAACCGTCCGCCACCATGGCTGTGGTGGCCGAGGCGGACAAACTGCGCGCGCAGGGCATCGATGTTGTCGACTTTGGCGCCGGTGAGCCGCACTTCGCCACGCCGCAGCACATCAAGGATGCAGCGATCGCAGCCATTCAGGGAAACTTCACGAAGTATACGGCGGTGCCGGGAACGGCTGAGTTGCGCGACGCCATCGTGCATCGCCATGCGGTGGATTTCGATTCCGACTACCGCCGTGAAGAAGCCATCGCCTCGACCGGAGGAAAGAACGCGCTCTTCAACGCCGTTCAGGTGCTTGTAGATCATGGCGATGAAGTGATTTTGCCGGTTCCCTACTGGGTCTCGTTCAAAGACATCGTGCGCTATGCCGGCGGGCAGTGCATATTGCTGCCATCCGATGAGTCGCAGGGTTTCCGGGTTACAGCCGACATGGTCGCGAGACTGGTCACGCCACGGACCAAGGTGATCATTCTGAACTCGCCTTCAAATCCATCGGGGGCGGTCATGAGTGCCGAAGATCTGACGGCAGTAGTCCGCTTGGCGCACGAGCGCGGAATCTGGGTGCTATCGGACGAGTGTTACGTTTATCTGAATTACACGGGTAAGAATTTTTCTGTGGGATCGCTGCGGGAATATAAAGAGCACATCGTGGTGCTGGGATCGCTCTCCAAGACTTATGCCATGACGGGATGGAGGCTGGGTTACGCGCTCGGTCCGACGGCGGTGGTGAGCGCGATGTCGAAGTTGCAGAGCCAGTCCACTTCAAATCCGACATCGATTGTGCAGAAGGCCGCGGTAATGGCTCTAAAAGGACCGCAAGAGTGCGTCGAGCAAATGCGGCTGCAGTATATCCAGTTGCGGGACCATGTCGTGAAAGGCTTGCGCTCGATTCCGGGCGTGACTTGCACGCTGCCGGAGGGCGCATTCTATGCCTATCCAAACATCTCCGCGTTCCTGGGACGTGGCGGTGTGAAATCGGCGTCAGACGTGGCGGGAAGGTTGCTTCGGGAAGCGCACGTCGCCACTGTGCCAGGAGAAGGATTCGGCACTGGCGATCATATTCGTGTCTCCTACGCGACTTCCAAGGCAGAGTTGGATCGAGGACTGGAACGCATGCAGAAGTTCTTCGCCGGGCTGTAGAGAAAGCTACGAGAAAATTCGTGCACGAATCGATACCAAAAGGCCGTTTGTTCGGAAAACGGCCTTTTTTGTGTAAGTAATTTTTCATGGGAAATTTATATCCATTGCTGATGCTTCCGGGGTTCGACCCGCGCCCTTGGGGTACGCACGATTTGTCGCCGATTTATCCCAATCGAAAGTTCGCCGAGAAAATTGGCGAAGCGTGGCTCACCGGCGACGACTGCAAGATCGCCAACGGACCCCTGACCGGGCAGACGCTGGCCCAAGTCAGCGAGAAGTACGAGCGGGAACTTGTGGGTGATGCGGCCCGCGACGCACGACGCTTTCCCTTGCTGCTGAAATTTCTCTTTCCCCACGAGAAACTTTCGGTACAGGTGCATCCCGACGACGCGCAAGCCGTTCGCATGAACCAGCCGTGGGGCAAGACTGAGTGCTGGTATGTGGCGCACGCCGAGCCCGGCGCAAAAATCGGCTTGGGACTCAAGGCCGACACTACCGTCGCCCAATTGGAAGCTGCGATCCACGAGAAGCGCGCTGAAGAGTTGCTGAACTGGCTCGACGTCTACACCGGGGATATGATTTACGTTTCCGGCGGAACGGTGCACACGCTGGGGCCCGGTTCGGTAATTGTGGAAACGCAGCAACAATCGGACACCACCTACCGTTTGTACGACTACGGACGGCCGCGCGAGTTGCACCTGAAAGATGGCTTGGCCGCGGTGAAGTTGCAGGTCGCGTCCGGAAAGGTCGTGAGGCCTGCTCCGGTGCAACCCCGTGGCAGCAAGAATCGGCAGGCTGCGCTGATAGCCGCCCCTTACTTTGTCGTGGATATGTTTGAGATGAAGGATTTTCAGGAACTTAGCACGCGCGACGATTCGGGAAAAAGTTCCGCGCAAATTTTGGTGGGAGTGGAGGGATGCGGCGTGGTGGAAGCCGCCGGGGCACAGCCTGTGACTCTCGCAAAGGGTGATGCGGTAGTAGTTCCGGCGTCGGTGGAAACTTTTACTGTGCGTCCGCAGTGGGCGCTGGAATTCTTGAGGGCTGGCGTGCCGGGAGCGAAGCTGTCCGAACCCGAAACCCGAATGTAGTGGTCGAAAGTCTAAAACGTGGTTAAGAACTCAAATTTCTACCCTGTGATTCTGGCCGGCGGCCGGGGCACGCGCTTCTGGCCCTTGAGCCGGAAGAAACGGGCCAAGCAGTTGCTGGCGCTTGACGGCAAGCAGACGATGATCCAGCAGACGGTGGGGCGACTGCTGCCGCTCGCTCCGGCCAAACGATTCTGGATCATTACCAATGACGATCTTCGCCCCGCAATTCTAAAGCAGCTTCCAAAGTTACCGAAAGCGCAGGCGATTGCGGAGCCTGTGGGACGCAATACTGCACCCGCGATTGGTCTCGCCGCCTTTCTTCTGTTGCGCCAGGATCCCCAGGCGGTCATTGGGATGTTTCCTTCCGACCAAGTGATTGCCGATGAAGAGAATTATCGGGCAACCATCCAACGTGGAGCGGAGATCGCCGGCGCGGGGGAAAACATTGTTGTCTTGGGCATCCGGCCGACCCGGGCGGAGACCGGGTACGGCTACATAGAGGCGGGCAGCGCCTTCGCCGGAGACCTGCTGCGCGTGCGCCGATTCACCGAGAAACCCGACGCGGAGAAGGCTGCTGCTTTCGTGGCTGCGGGAAATTATTTCTGGAACAGCGGAATGTTCCTGTGGACCGTTCGCACGCTGGCCAATGCGCTGCGCGAGCATCTTCCAAAGACTGCCCCGCTACTGGAGGAGATCGCGTCTGTTTTCGGCACGCGCAGATTTGCCTCGACTTTTCGCAGGCTCTATCCGAAATGCGAAAACATTAGCGTTGATTACGCGGTTTTGGAACCCCGCTCGGCGAAGGGCGAGAGGGCAGGAAATATTTTTTGCCTCCCTGCGGACTTCGGTTGGAACGATCTCGGCTCCTGGACCGCGCTGCACGAGCATCACACGGCGAAGACCCATCCGGCTGAAGGAAATGTCATCCGCAGTGCGGGCGCATTCGTTCTGAACGCAAAGGGCAATTATGTGCACGCTCCTACCAAGTTTGTAGCTACTGTAGGAGTAGACGGCCTGGTGGTGGTCGATACCCCGGACGCTTTGTTGATCACAACCCTGCAGCACGCACAGGACGTTGGTAAAGTGGTGAAGCATCTGGACGAAAAGAAGCTGCACAAACTGACATAGTTCCAAGTTTCTAGTTTCCGGTTTCCAGCCTAGGATTTTCAGCATCGTTCGCTGGAAACATGAAATTAGAAACCGGAAACTCACAAGCAATGGCTCAAGAAATCAAGTTCGGAACCGACGGTTGGCGCGGGATCATTGCCGACGACTTTACGTTCGACAATGTACGGCGGGTGGCTGCCGCAATCGCTTCCTATGTATTGAAGTACGAGCACGCCCAACGCGGAGTGTTTGTCGGCTATGACACGCGCTTCGCTTCTCAGCGGGCGGCGCAAGCGACTGCCGAAGTCATCGCCGCGGCGGGCATTCCAGTGAAACTGGCCAACGATTACACGCCGACACCAGCTGTTTCTTACGCGGTAAAAGACAAAGGCGCGGCGGGCGGAGTGATGATCACCTCTAGCCACAATCCGTGGAACTGGAATGGAGTGAAATTGAAAGGCAAGTTCGGCGGGTCCGCCACTCCCGACATCATGAAAAAGGTGGAAGAGGAGTTACGCGCGGGAGCGGTGCCGGAAGGCACGAAGGCCACCATCGAAGAGGTTGATCTAAAGACGTCTTACATTGCGGCAGTTTGTCGCTTTGCCGATCTGGATTTGATCGGCAAAGCCAAATTCAAAATCGCGATCGACTCGATGTATGGTTCGGGCCGCGGTATTCTTGCCGGCATATTCCGGGATCGCGGGGTCGAGCACGTCACCATCCGTCAAGAACTCAATCCCCTCTTCCCAGGCATCAATCCCGAGCCGATTGAGCCGCATATCGCTCTTCTCCAGCAAACTGTGCTGAGGGAGAAATGTGACGCCGGATTGGCCACGGATGGCGATGCCGATCGTATCGGCGCGGTCGCTGAAGATGGCAGCTTCGTGGACGCACACAAAATCTTCTGCGTGCTGTTGCACTGGCTGCTTGAGCGTAAGAACTGGCCTGGCGGCGTAACTCGCGCCTTTAATACGACACGCATGCTTGACCGCATTGCCGCCAAGTACGGCCGCAAACTTTACGAAACGCCGATCGGATTCAAATACGCTGCCGATCTGATGATGGAGCACGACATCCTGATCGGCGGCGAGGAATCGGGCGGCATCGGCTACGCGCGTTTTCTGCCGGAGCGTGATGGAGTGCTGAATTGCCTGCTGCTGGCCAATGTGATGGCGGAAGAAGGCAAGCCGCTGGGCCAGCTGGTTGCAGACCTGCAACGTGAGTTCGGTCCACACTATTACGGAAGGCGCGATCTACACATTCCGGAAGAGATCAAACAGAGTGCGATTCAGCGGGCGCGAGCGGAAGCCACACAGAGTCTGGGGCGCTATCGCGTGGTGAAAAAAGAAAACCTTGATGGCATCAAATTTTTTCTGGATGCGCCCACGAATGGCAATGGAGCGGAATCGTGGATCCTGTTTCGCGCCTCTGGCACGGAGCCGCTGCTGCGGGCCTATGCGGAGGCCGCGTCGCCAGAACTGGTTACCGAAATACTGGCGGCCGCGGAGAATTTTGTTAAGAATGGCTATTCGGTTGCACACTAAAGCAGCTCATAATTCCACATTTAACGCGGCGGTAATGCGATACTTCTAAGTGAGCATGACTATCGCTGGAAGCACGCCCCCGACTCCAGACGACTCGCCGGAGGCGCGCCGTTACAATCGGACTCACCGTTGGCTAGGAATCGCGGACTTTGCCGTCGGCACGGTTTTCCTCGTGCTCCTGATGATCACAGGTTGGTCCGGCTGGTTGCGGGATCTCGCCCTGCGGCGGGGATTTCAGAACTACACCGTTGCCCTCTTTCTTTATTTATTCTTTCTGCTGCTGATCAGCAAAGTCCTCGGCGTGGGGCTGGACTACTACGGATTCCGCTTGGAAAGGAAGTTTCAGCTGTCCACGCAAAGAATGCGCTCGTGGATGTGGGACGAGATTAAGGGTTTTCTCGTGGGATTGGTGATGGCGGGGATTGTGGTGGAGTTGCTGTATTTTATGATCCGCCAGTCCCCGCAACATTGGTGGCTGATGATCTGGGCGCTGTTCATGGGGTTGTTTATTTTAATGGCTCAACTGGCCCCGGTGGTGCTTTTTCCAATCTTCTATAAATTCGAGCCGCTGGACAACGAAGATCTGCGGCGCCGACTGGTCCTTCTTGGCGAGCGGGCAGGCACGCGAGTGCGTGGAGTCTATCGTTGGAAGCTCTCGGAAAAAAGCAAGAAGGCGAATGCGGCTCTGACCGGGCTCGGAAGCACGCGGCGGATCATCCTGGCGGACACTCTGCTGGACAACTACGCCCCGGAAGAAATCGAGGCGGTGCTGGCGCATGAACTAGGGCATCATGTCCACAAACACATTCTGAAGAGCATCCTGGTGCAGGCGGGGATCACCTTATTCGGCTTCTGGGTGGCGAACTTTGTACTGCACTACACGGTTGATCATCACATGTTCGAGGAGCTCTCCGATTTTGCTAACTTGCCGCTGCTGGCAATCACAGCAACCGTGATTTCCCTCCTGCTGATGCCCGCGCTGAACGCTTACTCGCGATACAACGAGCGACAGGCCGATCTTTACGCCTTTGAATCGATCGTAAGCGTGGAACCGTTTATTTCGTCGATGAATAAACTAGCGCAGCAGAACCTGGCGGAGCGGACACCTTCGAAATGGATAGAGTTGTTATTCCACTCGCATCCCGCAATCTCCAGGCGCGTGGCCGCCGCAGAAGAATGGAATCGCACGCAAAACGCAAGCCCGCAGGCGTGAAGGCGAATTCCGGATCAACAAGCGAAATTAGCGCGGGCGATACATTGCGGTCACACGCCGCAAATCTTCTTCCGTATCGACGCCGACAGAGTCGTAAGGCGTTTCGCCAACGTAAATGGATATCCCATTCTCCAGGAAACGCAATTGCTCCAGCCGTTCACTTTTCTCCAGCGTCGATTCCGGCTGGCTAGCAAAGAAATCGAGCGCGGACTTTCGGTAAGCGTAAAGGCCCAGATGCTTGAAGTAGCGTGGCGAGGTGCCGTCGCGATCGAAGGGAATGGTGGAGCGCGAAAAATAGAGAGCACGTCCGCTGGCCTCAGTCACGACTTTAACTGCGCTTGGATTATGGATACCTTGCGCCGGGCAAAGCGTCTTCAGAGTTCCCACCTGGACAGAAGAATCACTCATGACCTCTAACAAGCTGGCAATTTGTTCGGGACGTACGAGTGGTTCGTCGCCTTGCACATTGAGATAAACATCGGCCGCAACCTGGTTTGAGACTTCATGCACGCGCTCCGTCCCGCTGCGGTGACTCGACGAAGTCATTTGGGTTTTCCATCCGTGACGGTTGCAGACGTCCATAATTTCTTCAGAATCGGTAGCGATGATCACGTCGGCGAGAAGCGGCGATGAGCAGACCGCTTCATAGACCCAGCCCACAAGCGCCTTTCCGGCGATATCACGAAGCATTTTGCGAGGCAGACGGGTCGAGGCAAGTCGAGCGGGAATGACGGCGAGGGTTTTCATCGGGACCAGTTTTCCAGTTTCATGCCGACACTGGCAAGTATTGAGTCGGAGAATGGACTGGGGCATTTATGGTTTGTTGGACACTTTTTTGCAAGCGCTCTTAGAGTAAGTTATTGGACCTGATGCCACTCCGGCTGGTTGAGTCCGAGGCAGCGAGATTTCGCGCAGGATGCGTCTAGTCCAGCTCGCTGCGTTTCCCGACTGAATGGCGGCGTAGCCCAGGGGGTTAGAGCGACGGCCTCATAATCGAGCGAGGATCAATAACCTACATTGTTTTCAATGCTTTACACGAGCTGGTACGTGCATAAATGCGTGCAAATGCAGCAAGTCTTGCTCTGTCCGCGGATCAACCTTCGTCGAATATGGGGAATGTGACAGTCTCCTTTGAAGGGCTGACTTGGCGAATCCCCCTACCCATCTGTCTCAAGTGCTACCCCACTGAACAGGTCGAGCCGCCTTATGACGCCTACCAACTCCGAACCAAACCGACCTAAACCTCTCGACTTGGTAATGGGGTCAGGGCTATCGGCCCATGCGCCCGGCCGAACTTGATCGCCGTTCACGCCATTGATTATTATGTACGCTGGCGCACATTGGGGCGATGCTTTCACGGGCGGAAATAGCAAAGATCAGGGCTGCGATTGAGGAATTGGAAAAGGCTCGCGACAATTGCAACGATAGCGGCATCCGAAAACTGATTGAGGCTTGGATCGAGGAACAGAAAAAGAGGTTGGCGTCCGAAAAATGACGCAAGAAGAGCTATTGTGCCCCCACAATAAAAGTTTCAGAAACGTACAAAAGTGAACAGCGCCCCCAGAGCGGCAAGAAGTATTGTGGCTGAGTCCAAAAACACCTTACACTGCACTCAGTGACTGAAACTGTCAGGCCGAACTCAGGAACGGGTTCGGCATTTTTCGTTGTCGCTTGGTGGGATTGCCACACTACAGTAGTAGGACTGTTCCTAGCTTAGCGAGGCGGCCTTTGAGCCAGTCACACAAATGCGCCGTCTGCTTGCCTGAGCTGTCAGACCACTCTACTCTACATATTCCAGAATGAGCATTGTTGTGTCGCCCCTGAAAATCGCTTCCACATCATCTTGCATCGGGACAGAAGTGCCCAATGTATTCCATTCAGTAGTCCCGCTCTGAGCATCCACACCAATCCGGGGCCTTACACCGGTCGTAGCCTTTTTTAAGAACTTCTCTAATGCTGCGCCTGTTATTGAGGCCCTTGCAGATCATTTGCCAAGCTTGGATAAAGCGTACAAAGTTTTGAAAACTGTGGGTGCTGCCTCTGCGAGCGCCGGAGGCGCGGCGTACATGCTGCAACATCTTAAAGACGTTCTCAGTATCGTAGGTGGTAAAAGTGACCCCATAACATCGTGCACCTACTTACATTCCCAGATAGATTTACCGGAATCCATGTCCATCGTCGCGGTGCAGCTCCTGGTGAGTTCGATCTTGCCGAGCAACAGACCGGGTTTTCTCATCCTGACGAAGCCGCACAGCTGTCTGTCGGAATCCCTAACCATGCTGACTTGCTCCACTACAAAACCCTCTTGCTCGAACTGAGTTCTTATATCTGACTCGGTGCTTGTGACATCGGCTTCCCTGAATTTGCGACTAGACGTACAAGCAACGACCGCAAGAAGAAGGAAGATACCAGAGTAAAGCAGACACGACGACCTCATAACACTCACACCCTCAACCAGAGTGTGACTGTCGATCAGTTCACCGGCAAGATTACGCGGGTAACGAAGTGAGGTCTACGCAGTTTTCTTCGCTCGAACCTTTGCCCATCGCGCTCTTTGAGCCGCTGCGATCTTCCTTCGAGCCGCCGCTGACAATGTGCGCAAAGGTGTTGCGGGTTGGCTGCCAGATTTTTGCTTTGCCCATCGCGCCCTTTGTGCTGCTGCTACTCGCTTGCGTCCGGCAACTGACATCATTCGCTTCGATTTGACTCCGGAGAAGTAAACTTTTCCGAACGCGTTAAGGCGGCTGTTACGCGATGCAGTTCGTTCTCAAGTCGTGCACGCTCTTTGTTCAACTGCTTAACCACTCCAGACAGACTCCCCATTTGGTTCCCCTCACCGCTTAGGATCATAGCAGGGTGCGAGACAGTAAGGCTTTGTCGGTCGGCCCCAGTTCTCCTTAGATATTGGTATTGGGTCCATGAGTTAGCCACGGGCCTGCGGCTCACGCATAGGGATGAAAGCGGTTTGCTAAGCCTCATTGATTCCAAACGGGTTACCCGCGGCTTTCGGCGGAGTGTAATGACGATGTTAAGCCAGTTAACCTGCGACCGTCGCTTATCGTAGACGCAGGGAGCTATGCTGCCACTGGCTTCAGCACGACACTCATGTAGCTGTCCATCGCTTGTGTCAACTGTGAATCCACCTCATCTGCGATCGTCATAACATCAGGCAACAGCAAGCTGAAATCCAGAGCGCTCAAATTGTTCTGCAACGTCCCGAAAAGAGTTACCTGCAGGATCCGTGAGTCGTGCACTAGCATCCCAGGGGTGTAACCTTGCAGTTTTCGCATCTTGCCATGCGCCACCGAAGCGGCGGAACAGACGGCATCGCTCTCTTCCCCAGGGACATTGGGCTCTCGCAGGCGGATAATCAGGTCTTCAATCAGCTTGGGAAGATACCCCGTACGCTCCTTGTCGGTAAGCGAAACGTGGTTGAGTTCTTTGCTCTTTTTTACCCGCCCTAACCAGTCTTCGACGATGCCGATAGTACAACGCTGCAATATCGCGGCTACTCTTTCCTTTTGCATTCGGGTCGATGGTTTACGAGTGAGGAGTTTTTCTTGGACCATTTCGGCCAGCTTCCCGGCCTCGAATGGTTTCACGATGATGTCGTCCGCTTGTAGAAGAATGGCGTCCATAGCGCTCTTCACGTCGGGGTAGCCGCTGACCAGCAGAGTGAGCGCATCCGGTTGGGCGTGCCGCATGGCGGTAACCACCGCAAAACCATCACTGGGGTTCGGCATGTGCAGGTCCGTGATAAGCACATCGAAGCTCTCGGTAGTAATAAGTTTCAGGGCTTCCGTTACGTTGCAGGCCGGGATTACCTCAAATCCTTTTCTTTCAAGCGTCGTACTCATCATGGCGCGAACAGCCTCATCATCATCCACCAGTAGGACCCTATGCGACACGCTCGTTTTAGTCTGAGTCACACAACACCACCTTCCACTGACGAGTATGTCTTGGTGTCAGTTTCTGGACTGTACGAAATTGACCAGTTCTGGAGATTGTTATTCCCATCTTGGAACTTTTTCGAGTAATCCGCTGCTTGTCGCAACCAAGACGATTACACTCAAAATGCTAGTTTCACTTTCCGAGCGACTTCTGGAATTGCTGCATTCCTGCCAACAAGTCCCTGCGATCTGATTTGCTTTTTGTAAACACGCAACGTCGTGTCCATCGTCTTGTGCCGCGGCAAGGATCGCAAACACCGGACACGGTTCAAAGACTGCGAAGGCTGTGCAGACGCTTGCAGCGGATCATATGCGAACCATCAACGCGGCTGTCGTCCCAAGCCAGACAGATATGCCGGTCACCGAGTTTTGGGAAAAGACTTACCTGCCTTACTGTGAAACAGGGTGGAAGGGCACAGGTATGCGTTCCTCAACCGTGCGGGGATTAAAACAGCTTTGGAATCAACATCTGAACGCACATTTTGGCAGAATCACGGTACGAAGTAGTCGCTCAGGCTTTCGTACAGAGTCGATGCGAACGTTGCACGCGCTTCGGTTTTCCGTCTACAATCTGGTTGGTGTAATACCGGACATGAAACGCATTGAATGCCTCGTAGACCTAGCCTCTTTGATGCCGTTCGCTTCGGTGCCTCATAACACCCATCGTGCGTTAAAGTGCAATGTTATGCACGCCAAGGTACTCTGGCAAGTAACACCTTTAGTTTCAACATGGCGGCGTAGCTCAGGTGGCTAGAGCGACGGTCTCATAATCCGTAGGTCCGTGGTTCGAGTCCACGCGCCGCCACCAAT